>Ga0123352_10013023_pt1 | contig 13181 bp, 7 predicted proteins | sample TergutLab28metaG_FD_89700 | JGI IMG/M metagenome (GOLD analysis project Ga0123352, IMG submission 89700) | Labiotermes labralis P1 segment gut microbial communities from Petit-Saut dam, French Guiana - Lab288 P1 | ecosystem: Host-associated > Arthropoda: Insects > Digestive system > Gut ... | reverse complement strand
TCAGACTTCAGTGTGTACCTGAAATATTGGTAGCAGATGGTACACATCAGACTTCAGTGTGTACCTGAAATATTGGTAGCAGATGGTACACATCAGACTTCAGTGTGTACCTGAAATATTGGTAGCAGATGGTACGCGTCAGACTTCAGTTTGTACCTGAAATATTGGTAGCAGATGGTACACATCAGACTTCAGTGTGTACCTGAAATATTGGTAGCAGATGGTACTTTTCAAAATTCACATAATAATCATTGACATCTAACCATTTGTCCTACTGTGACACCAAGGTTTGTATTCTGGCGTAGAAGTAAACTGTGTCAAGTGCATGTACGTAGATGACAGTGTGCTTCACGTTGCCAAGTGTTTCCCAGCCAAATGCTTCTTAGCGGTCCCAATAGATGAAAGTCACGTGGTGCGAGATCGGGTCTGAAGGGAGGGCGGTCCATAACTTCACAACTGGATCGCCGTAGCCAATTACATGTCCAGCTGGCAGCATGCGGCCCAGTGATTTCCATCTCTTTGGGCACCTCTAAGAAGCTCCTGGCTAGTAAACGTTACGCAACAGAACCATTAAAATTCATAGCTTGCAAGCAAAGTGGTCCCTGTACAGGTTATAAAGGCATATGGGGAGCGCAAGTTTACCTTAATTCATGCTTAATTTCGAAACTAGATGAGTTAATGGTAAGCTTCACGTTCCATCTTCTTTACCCACGAGGAAAGCGCCACAGTTGGCCACTAAACAGGATGCCGGACGTTCTTCAGAGCCTGTCCGAACGCTTTGAAGGGGTGATGAATTTCTTGTCACTGCTGGGAATCAAACCGAAAGTCGTTGAACGTCCAGCCTGTAACCTCGTCATTAGTTCGCGAATACAGATAACGAATAATTGTTAAGTTTCAATAATGTTAGTAACATTCTTGTTACTGTAAAGTAACTGATATTATTCCACATCTAAGCATTATTATCTCGAGGAAAACTTGATTGGACAAGAAAAGGAAATTAATTCATTGTAACACAACCGACGATGTGCAATTTGGGTGACTGATCTTGCTCTAGTTTTAATGGAGTGTCAGTGTTAGGAAGATTATGACAGGAAAGCAAACAGAGCGAGCTGCATATCAATGAGAACATTGTATACAGTTACCGCAAAATGTCGAGAGTACTTGCGTAGTGCTTGACCCTCGCACCTTGTACCTTTAGGAGTCCGGGACTGGGACTGTGAGTGTCTTGACGTTTCAGGAAGGAATAGAGGCTTCATAGGGTCATACTTGTATCTGATAACTATCGACTGCCCCTTCTTGTCAGCTTGTTTATTTTAGCCTACTCAGACGGGCAGCGGAGTAATAGTGGGAGGAGAAAAACGATAGTTGTGAGAGCGCCCCCACTACCTTCTCCTTACTACCAATCAAATTCGTTTATCGTTGTGACATCACCGAGTTTGACGGGGATGTACGTATCAAAAACTAAACGTCTCAGAACGTTTGTTGTGTAACATTATCGAGCTGTTTTTAACAAGACGCCGTACAACGAGAACTTGTGCGGAATTTCCTTTTACCCTGATGATGGAATGGAGTTCTTCTCCGAAACTTTGGATTTTATAATTCATATGAAACGGCTGTTTGCCCGAGAAAAGTTTATCTTGTTCCTTTCACCCTGCATATCGTATGAAGTGCTTTCAATATCGAAATAAATCACATCCTTCGACGTAACGTGCCAGAAGAGCTGTGGGACGCAATAGGCCCACGTCGCGTGTGTGAAATACGACTACATTAAGTGAAATCAGGATAGTTCTGCCCCAGTTGGTTTTGCTTGCTGCGTGGGTTCTTCATGATAGGTGCGACGAAGCACCGGACTGTGTGTGTGTGTGCGTTCATATCTTGCATCTTGCGCTGTGTGGTTGCACTTGAAACCTGTCAGGGGGCGCAGGAAACGTTCCTCGGGAAAACAACGAACTGCAATATCTGCTTACGTCATCACCTGTACTACGTCAGCAAGAATATTCGTATTGAACATCAGCAATGTCGTATGTCGGCAGTAGTGTGTGTCGAACACGATATTGATAGCGTGCTAACATTAGTAATGTTTGCAAGGTTGCGGGTGTTGCATTTCCACCACTGATTGTGCTGTCATTTTTTGGTTTTTTGGAACTCACACATACAAAAGTGAAAGTCAGGAAATTGGGAATAAGTGGGAGAGAAATATTAACGAAAAGAAGAGCGTGTGTGAGAAAGAGAAGAGAAAGAGGCAGAGAACGTTGGAGAAAATGAAAGTCTTGAATGAAATGAAGATTTTGGAGAAATAAGAACTGACTATCCCATTGAAGTTGTTGTTGTTGTTAATAATGATGATTTGGTGAAGACGTTGAAGAGTAAGAGGAAAATAGCGATACTGAAAACGATGAAAAACACAGACATGCTGATTAAGAGTAATTAAATCATAAATAAAAGGCAAATAAAGGAAGATGAAGATGGACGAAGGGGCGGAGTAGTAGTATGAGAGAGAGAATGTAAAAGATTGAGGAGAAAAAGCAGTAAAGGTACAAGCGAGGACAGATTAATTTATTTCATTGAGTCTCTTTAGAGATAGGCTTACTGTAGAAAACTGGCCATTCCAGAAAGACGTTCAACTTCCTCATGATTTAGATCCGCAAAATTCGGCCTTTCCTTGAAATATCTCTATGATTTCCGCCAACTTGTATAGTTGTTTGTATCATCTTTTCGAAATGTTCTCGTTCAACGAAAGCCTCTTCCTTTCACGTTGCAGTGTAAAGTGACAATATAATAATCTCTTGTTAGAATTTGATAGAACTCCCATGGCTTATCGTGACTTCGCTTCTAACTGTGCTACACCTCTCAGTGGAGCATGGGCATACATACGTTTGCGCCTTAGTTAGTGCTGGATCCTAGAGTCACAGGGAGGATTAATTCTAAAAGGACACTGAAGTAAGATTGTCGAGGTTGTAGATTTTGTGCTGAGGAACAAAACACTTTAAGGTTCCGACACGCCTTACGCTCGGGTTACAAAATAGGTGTCGGTTGCTTCACGAAACCGTTGCCATTATTGTTAGAGTCAGCTGCAGAGGGTTTCACCTGCAATGATACAAATGATACTGCTGCAGATTTTATCACCTACAGTGATCTCAATGAGCCTGCTGCAGAGTGTATCACCTGCAGCAGTCACAATGAGCCTTCTGCATGGTCTATCTCATGCAGTAATCTAAACGCACCTGCTGTTGTGTGTATCACTTGCAGTAAACCAAAAGAGCCTGCTGCAGTGTGTATCAACTGTAGTAATATAAATGATACTGCTGCACGGTGTATCACCTGCAGTAATACAAAAGCCTCCCGTGTGACACTGCATATTCTGTGCAGTAGTGGCAGTACAGGCTGTACCCACAGAGAAAATTTCGTGGTTTTACTCGGCCTGTCTTAGCGTTTTTAAGGCAGTATTTACAAATGTCAATCCATAACCATGTCCATCTTACTCAACACGAAATTTTATCGACATTTTATGTAGCAACATTAAGTTACCAAACATCAAGCCAAAAAAGTCTTCACAAAATAGTGTATATTGATACTGAAGTGTTAGGAGAATCAGTCTGAAGTTGGAATATTAGGTTCCTTCGAAACGCCAGTACTTCTCCACCAAAAGACGCGGAGTCGCATCTTCATTCGACGTCGTCGGGACCTCAAATTTCAATGCGCGGCGCACAGCAGGCCTATGTTGCCGTGGTTACGTGACTCTTACAGTGAGCCAGTTGGTCTGGGAGATTTTTAACGTTACAAATGAAATTGTGTATCCACCGATACACTTTTGAATAAAGTAAAGTGGCGCAGTGCGTCGTTGTGAGATGCGAAGTCATAGTAAATGTAGAAAAACAGGACACGATTGTCGACCGGTTAATGTTCTATACGCTGATCGAACTCATAAAATAGAAGAAACATGGCTTTAAATCATATAGCCGATCGTAAAATTCATCCTTCTTGTTTATTGCTTCTGTTGAACTGGACTAGTTTTCGTCCTGTTTATTTCATCATTCTTAAGATCTGCACTCTGTGAATTGTCTATTATTCCGAAGAGAATGTAGCGTTTCACATATTAATCAAGATTATTGTGTGGAACAGTCGATGGCGGACAGATTCCAGAAAGCTGTTTATTATAATTGTAATATATCATTGTCAGAACTCGTCATAATTGGCACTGTGGTGATGAAGATATTGATGATGAAGATAATAATAATAATGATTATCAGTTTCATGTTTTAAAGTACTGACACAACAGTCACAAGGTCAATTAGAGAGACAGCATTCCAACATACAGCAAAATGAGCAATCTAACACACCAACGAAAAGGCAGGAAAGAGGACAAGAACATAGGCCATCAAGAAAACATCAGTGCGACTAACATTAACATAGTTAAATTAACAGCAAAGCCAGGACAAAACGAGAAACAATAGTAATAAAATACTACGATAAATTTAATTAAAGCCAAAGTTAAATAAGGGAAAACAGCGACACGATTTTTATCCACTTCAGTTCTTGTTTATTAACATCCTAAATAAACAACCAAGTCGCTAATAAAAGAAACAACACAACATAAAATGAATGTTGATGATGGTAATACTAACAATAACAAATATATTGACGATGATAAGGGTGATAGGTGGTAACAGTAACTTAAAACAGCAGTCATTTGCAGAGTCGTAGCTCAGCTGAGTATATAAAGGCAGGTTAAAGGATTTTGTATCATTGTGACAATACAAAGCCAGGCGTAGTAATGTTGATAGACATATCAGGCAATATGTAGTCAGGTTAAAGGATATTCTATCATTGTAACAATACGAAACCAGGCGTTGTCATTAGATAAACAGATATATCAGGGAATATGTAGTCAGGTTAATGGATTTTGTATCATTAAAAAAATACAAAACCAGGCTCCGTAATTAGATACACAGACATATCCAGCAATATGTAGTCAGGTTAATGGATTTTGTATCAATGTAACAATTCGAAACCAGACGTTGTAATTAGGTAACTAGACATCAGCCAATATGCATTCAGGTTAATGCATTTTGCATCATTGTAACAATAAGAAGACAGGCGTTGTAAGTAGATAAAGAGACATACTCTGTAATGGGTGTTTTACGAGATGGGTGTATCTGTTTACCATTACTATTACAGAGTTTCCGATACTGTATTGAGTGCGAGACATCCCTCAGTGTACAGACACACCCATCTCGTAAAACTGACGCACAGATAGACGAATATACACATATCTTCACGTATTTAACTGCACACAAAATACTCAAAACAGTACTGAGAGGAGCTGTAAGGCGTGTGATACACAACCTAAAATTAATTCTTCCATAGGACGGCATGAGAAAAAACTTGAAATAATAATCGTCAAAATAACAATACTAGCATGTGATACACAACCTGGAACTTGGCCTTGCACAAGACGGCAAGAAAATACTTGTTAACAATTCTCCAGAATTTAGAACACCACCAGTAACTGACAATATTGGCTTCAACCATATGCAAGCAACCCCATCTGACAAGAGCTTTAAAGTTACTCGTAATATATATATATATATATATATATATATAAGCTAGCATAATTTTAAATATTTTAATAAAGATGTACTGACAGGAGTTTTTATACACATTTCAAATAATACATTGGCCAAAAAATTTAACGTGATTTTCAATGTCAAAATGACCTGTAAACAGTATGGATCCCATAGTGTACTCACTTGCTGAATGTACTTTGTTTTAGGAACTGGCCTGAAGATGGGTCAGTGAACCGAAACATGTTGCCAAGTTTATAGTGTTGATTACTAATATATGTTGTGTTTTGACTGAATAAATTACTTTATCAATATGTAGTCAGGTTAATGGATTTTGTTATCATTGTAACAGTGCGAAACCAGTCGCAATAATTAGATAAACAAATATATCACGCAATATGTAGTCAAGTTAATGCGTTTTGTATCATTGTGAATACAAAACCAGGCTTTGTAATACAGGCGTATCAGGCAATATGTAGTCAGGTTAATGAATTTTGTATCATTGTAACAGTACAAAACCAGGCGTTGTAATGTAGGTAAAGAGACGTATCAGGCAATATGTATTCAAGTTTATGGATTTTGTATATTTTCTTATGGAGGACATCCCGTTGTGTTATAGAATTGAAAGACAATAATAAATTTATTTGTTTTAGCTAAACACAAGAATATATTATTATTTAACTTATTGGCGACAAGTTTCGGTCATTAGACCATCATCAGGCCATCATTACATAAAATTTAAAACATGTTACACGTAGTGCACATTAATTTCAATGTCATATGGGATCCCATAAAACTTACACCAGTGTTAAAATCTGTTAAAACCTTGAGTTGTATTGCCTGTGATGTAATAGACTTGTGTGAAGATATGAAATGAAATTGAAGTTACAATTGATACATAATGATATAACACTTATTTTGGACTGTGTTAAAATTAAAAAAAAAGTATATATGTATATAGTCTTTAGTCACAAATTATGGTATATGCTGCTAGGGGTAGATTTCGTATTTTTATTTCGTATATGCCGAATACTGGGTGGTGCTTGTAGATCGTATTTATAACTGTTCCGTGTCTCCTTATGATGACGGATATCTCTTGTATCTTCAGTGTAAACGGTAGTGTTTATATAGTAAGATAGCAACCATGGTGAAAAATATAAATATTTTGGTGTAGGTTTAATCGATAAAAACAAGTATGAACACGGATCGGTGCAATCGTAATTTGTGGTTTTTCGATGTACTGGGATGGCTCGGCATATGCGTATATACATCTAGCGTAGCAATTAATGACTGAACAAGGTCCAGGCAGGTATAAGAAGTTACAGCGGTGAATGCCCTTTTTGTGAGTTCTTATGAATTATTGTATCAAATATTACGTTGTATTTTCCGTGCGTTTATCCTTGATAAGATTGTCAAGTTTTGTTTCATTATATACAGAGTGTTTCAGGAGGAACAGTAAATATTTTAGGAGGTGGTAGTATGGATTATTCCGAGTAAATAAGTTCATGTAAACATGTGTCCAATTTTCAATGTGTGTGGAGATACCGCTGTTTGAATGTCACGCATAAAAAGCCTTACAAAAGGTATGAAGGAAAGACGAATGACATATTGATTGCGTTTTTTGTTTATGTAAATGATCTCAATAAATTGCAACAGTTCAAATTCAGTGTTCAAAAATCCCACCATTGACTTCAATGCACTTTTCATCCCTCTTGGCAACAGTACGTGTAGCTCTCCTGAGGTCGTCTTGGCGTTCTTGCTTTATGAGGGCAGCACTATTCATAATTCGAGCGACCAATTCGTCTCTTGTGTTTACTTTTTCTTTGTAGACTTCGCTTTTCAACCATCCTCACAGAAAAAAATCTAATCTGTAAGCGCCAAATCAAACAGCTGTATCTTCATACCCATTGAAAATTGGACACATGTTTATATGAATTATTTACTCAGAATAGTCCATACTACCACCTCCTAAAATATTTACTATTCCACTGGAACACCCTGTATATGGAATCTTTGTAAGATGTTCATCATACTTCCTTTTCCAGTTATAGGTAAAATTTCCATAATATCTTACATAGATCCAATGGAGTGTTTATTATCTAAGAGACGTTGTGCAAACTTAGATTTTCCATTTCTGTGTTTGAAGTCCCGGAAATGTTCTTGGAATCCTACATGACAGGGCCTGCCAGTCTCTCCGTATACTTTCTGTTACAACAATCATGACCTGTTAATTGATATACACTACATTTGTTAAATTTATTTGGTTTAATATTTATGTTTTGCGCTAGTAACTTACCTATAGTGTTTTCGGTCTTGAAAGAGACTTTGATATTATAGTTTTTGAATGACTTAGTCATAAATTTGGTCTGTCTTCCAACATATGAGAATTTAGCCTATCTTTTTTGTGTCTCTCCTTCCTTGTGTTCTTATTCATCACTTGTTCGGTTAACATCTTTCAAAATTGCTGTATCACATTTATTATATACAACAGATACGATGTAATATAATAATAACATGGGAATATTGCAGAACATGAGAGGCAACAAATTTACTGGGACAGAATATGGCTGGCTTATAAATACAGCAACACAGACCTGCTCTTACAATAGATAACAACACCAAAGAAATTACATGCGTACTTGGAATAGATGTGTGTGTAATATGGAGGGTACTGAAACGGTATATGACAATAAAATCCAGAAAGCCAGGGAAGTTTATTTTAAATCGCTGTACTCCTCCTCGCAGAGCAGAAGGCATCTTTGGTGCACCGAGACCGGTGGTGCCGCTTGCTCTGCAATCTCGCGTTATAAGCGGCACAGTATATATGATACTGACATAGGAATTTAAACACAAATTGTAAGCAGAACGAATAATAATAAAATACCTATGTCCTTGCCTACAACTTGTGCGGTGTCGAAAATTCTGCACAAGGTTTCGAAAATTACAAAAGCGATAGAAGACATTTCCAGCAACATCCATAGCGCAGCAGTGCTTGAAACTGCCGCATTGTCTGCAAATATATGTGTTCAGTCATAGTTGCTGACGGAACTTGTGATTACTTCGGTAGAGCAAGTGCGTATAAAGTAGACTAACGAGTTTACGGCATGGAGGAGCCTGCGTAGTTGAGTTCAGGCCTTCGTTTGTATACGTGCTTACTTAGCAGCCTGGGGACCAATTAAAAAGACAGCACAACTACAGAGAGTCGAAAAACAAACAAACAAACAAACAAAAAATGCCAGGACAAGGCAGAAAAGGAAGAAGATAAATGATTGCAATTAATTCACTTAAAGGAGAAAGTTAAATCGAATGAATTAGAATAAGACCGTACAAGCATTCAAGTATAAAATCTGAAATGCACAATAATCAGTAGAAGAATTTCATTTATTCCTTATATTTATGCTGAAAAATGTCTAAAATGAACCTCAGTTATATTTACAGACACAGGTCATATCGCGCAGTAAACACATTCCTTCTCTGTTATAAAACCGGCCAGTTAATGCTGTATAGAGAAATATTCGCTGTTTGTTCTGAGATCCATGCAAAATACACAAATACATCGTGTGGGCAGTACGTAGCTTTTTTTTTTATAGTGTTAAACCTGGTGGTATATATAGTTAACACTGGAAGGCAACGGGTTGAAAGTCGCGCTATACACAAAGCATGGGAAATATTTCCACATATGTTTGTGGTCACCGCGTTCCGTTGTTCCCACTTTCTGCATAATGTTTATTTATTTATTTACGATTTATTCTCCATGCTTTCAACAGCACAAACTGCGTGTATGTAGAGCTGAATGTTGGGGTGGCGGTGATTCGTGAATTGAAATTAGTGTGAAAGGAAGCGGATGTTGTCTGATGTGACATAGTACTGAAAATTTGCCAGGAGGGACGGAGGAAATCCACGAATTACCTTTCAGTCCGTGTAGTCGACGGCTTGACCGAAGTCTGAAACAGAAAAATCCCGAATACATGTCAGAAGCGTCGCTGTTGTAGTCGGCTTGCTGAAGAGTTTGGTTTTGTGCCTATATATACAGTACGTATACATATATGTGTTTCAAATTAAGGCAGCTGACACGCATGTCGTGCTTCAGCGCCTCGGTCTAAGCAACTTAAAGTGACGTCGGGCCTTTCGTGTTCATTTTTATGTACAAAAAGCTGTGCTTTGAAAAACTCTTGCTTCCAGACGCTACCTGAGTCACAATGCGATTTTCTCACCGCTGTAAGAGGCGCGTCCTCAAAGTGCTTTATTGCGATTAAAATGGAATAAAATTGATAATATGTGCAGAACAGGGAGGCAGAGAGAGGAACAATAAGCCCATTTAGAGCTGCTTTGTTAATTTTCCTCGCAGTTAGCGTCAGCATCAGCGTAAGAAGGAACGGACTGGCGATGAGAATCTGGCTTGGTCTACCGGTTCTACTGGCGCAGGTTGATGTGAGAACAAGCTGATCCAAGGCTGCCGTGTTCAACTTCTTGCTATCTGTTGGTTCTTTATCCAACTCTTCCCATTGGATCCCTAATAATTTCTTCTATGGGCCGCTCACCACCGAAGAATGAACGCAACACGATCCTTCGAAACGTCGGGCCCCATAGGCAGTGAAGACTCGTGTTGTCTTCATTTTCATGACACCATATAAGGCTGGTAGCTTTGCCTTCTGACCGGTTGATACTACTCTACCAGACCACACGGTATTGAAACCCGGAAAACCACGATGTGAGGACTTCTCTAAAGGCATTTTATAATTAAAGAGATAAACTACTTGTATTTCAGTTACATTAGTTTCTGGCAGAGACTTTCCCACATAACGGTACAGTAAAACTAGAACAGTTGATACGTGTATTTGTGGTTGCTGAATTTCAGCAGACAAACAAGTGGTACAAATATGAATGGCAATGCATACATATCAAAAACGGGAAAAGTCTAGCAGTTTTGTTAACAGAACATAGTTTTCTGGCTGTTTGTCAATATCTGCATGGCCTCCATCAGTCTTTGTACTAAGGTGTGCCTGTAGATACTGTTGTATTGTGACACGTAAATATTTCCTCCACACATTTCTACATAAATTTAGAAATTTTCATTACTGTGTGTAGATCTTCTGGTATCTAAGTTTGTTGCATTCTTACCTTGTAAATCACATCTACATATTTCTTATTGCTCGTTCAAGCAGTTCGGCCCTCAGAACTTTCTATAGGCTGTTGGATGTGTCAATGAGTTACGTCTACCTCCGAATATTTTTAACTTCTGGATTTCCAAAATTTACACCCTGTACGTTTCATTCCTTCTTTAGCCTAGAGCACTGCGTATTTATGTTTGGCCAATAATATCTATAATTGAATCGGAGGGCAGACTGACGGACAACTAAGGTTTATCGTACACTACAGAATGTTGTGGTGATTTCGCTCTTGCCTATGGCTTGTGTGTACGGTGCTTAATGTAAGCCACAAATTTCTCCTTAAGAATTCCGACTTATTTGGTCACTTTAAACTTGTTTTTCTGTATGCCATATAACCTCTGAAAGTGAATAATTGTCATTAAATAGGTAACAAGAGTCGATTTTGGCGCCATTTTATTGCATTGTACTATCAAGCCACAACAGAATGTGTATTTTACAATGCATTATAACCACTGTACTCCTGTACTGTCTACAGCTGACTACCTCCAACATATGCGGACCAGTATAGCTCAGTCGGTATAGCATCTCGTTACGGGCTGGACGGACCGGCGATTGAATACGGGTTGAGGCGTGATTTTCCGTAACCGTCCAGACCGGCCCAGGAGCCCACCCAGCCTCCTGCACAATGGGTAACGGGTCTCTTTCTCTGGGGTAAAGCGGCCGGGGCGTGGCGTTAGCCATCTATCCCTTTTCTAGCGTCAAGGTTAAAGAAAGAGTAGAGCTTTACCTCTACTTCCTGTCTGGGCCTTCATGATCTCTTATAGGGTGACATTTATTTTTTACCTCCAACACGTAACGCGATTCTCGGTTCAATGTGGTGTTAGAGAATTTTTCTTACGACTATCCTCTATCGGTCGATACTGGAGTACGAGAAGCCACTGGAAGTCTAGCACTCAGGAGCGGGGGTTTTATGCAGGCGGTTTACTTCCCCCTTTCCTGCTTCGTATTCTGCCAGTGTGTACTGGCATGGTACGGGTAGATGCTGGTAGCTACCGATGTAACGAATTCGAAGGTAAACTTGTCACTGTTCATAACTAGGCCCTGAGCCATGAAGGTGGCAGAGTGGAGTCAGAGCGCCACACATTCTTAACGTCGATATCAGATGGAGCTGAATAGTCAGCATGGAACCTCGGCCGCTTTACTCCCAACATAAAAGACGCAAATATCCATTCAGTAGAAGACTTGAAGGGTCCCAGAGACGGTCTGGACTTTTCGGATAAGCGAGGAATATACCCGAATGGTACTGATTGGTATGTTTAGTGGAGAAGTGTTCTCTATGAGGCGTGAACTGAATTATTAAATGTAATATATATTAATTTTGGTGTTCAGAATGTCAAGTATCATCCCATGCCATATTTAATGAGCTACGCCTGTGACTCTAGGCAGTGACCTTCAGTCTCATCTTTATTTCTTCAGGCGTAGAGACTCATATATTCACTGAAGTTCAGTAAGTCATTTTAATTAGGACTGTATGTTTCTCGAATAAATTTTCTCTTTAGACAAGTGTAATGGACATTTCATGCCAGAGATCGCGTTTCATATTCAGTTAAGTAAACGAAATACGTTCCAAGTGAGATAACTTCTTTCAGAAACTTCCATCTCCACGTTTGCTATCTCAAAACATGAAGATTAAAACGCACAGAACTGTAATTTTGTCTGTTGCTGTGTATGGCTGTGAAACTTGGAATGTCACGTTAAGGTACGAGCATATCGTAGACTGATTTTGTTCATAAACATGGTGCTGAGAAGAGTAAGAAAATGGGACAATGGAGAAAGCTGCTTTACAATTTGCTTTACAGTATATGCAGTACCTTTCGCTAAATATTAGAGAGATAAAATCAGGAAGAGGAAATATATTGTGGAATGGGAAGTGAATGAGAGTGTTTTGACAGGAGGGCAACCTGAACATGAGAGGCCGCCTGGAAAACCTGCACGTCCCGTTAAACTTGAGGGGAGGGGCCGGGGGGGGGGGCGAAATTTTGACTACATAAAAAAGACATTTGAAGTAGTGAAGAGTGTTGGTTGTGGTAGAAATTTGAGCACGTGTTCGAACCTATCGCGGCGGGACAGGCAGTCCTGTTTCTTTGAATGGCTAATTGACTCGAAGCTGTTATGGGAGAATATTAGCACAATTATGTCCGTAACTGACATCAGCGGGTGAATGCACCGGCGGGGTTAGCATTACAAAGGGGGACTTCTTTCATTTTATGATGTGCTGTGTTTGTGTATACAGTGCGTTTTAACCTTTTGGCGCCGGAATTTTTTTTTTATTTTAGCACACCCTGTATATAAAATGTGAATAATATAGGAACCAAATACATTTGAATTATGAAACAAACTGCATTTTGAAGAGAAGAAAACGGAGAGTATATAACATGTTTAAAATATTCAGTACCTATATTTGTTGAATAAATATATAAAATGCAACTTTAGAGGTTAGCGGTGC
>Ga0123352_10013019_pt1 | contig 13183 bp, 10 predicted proteins | sample TergutLab28metaG_FD_89700 | JGI IMG/M metagenome (GOLD analysis project Ga0123352, IMG submission 89700) | Labiotermes labralis P1 segment gut microbial communities from Petit-Saut dam, French Guiana - Lab288 P1 | ecosystem: Host-associated > Arthropoda: Insects > Digestive system > Gut ... | reverse complement strand
TATATATATATATATATATATATATATATCAAATTGATTACGGATTGTACATATGGCCAGTTCACAGACTGATGTCATGAGAGTTGTAGCAACACAATTATTTTAGCTCATTTTATTTTAAATAGGACAATTTTAATGTTTTTAAGATTTTATAATATTGAGATTTAAGCGAATATAATACGAGAACTTGCACAAAACCTGTGTGAAACATCTTAATCGTAAATTGTATTACCAACAGCTGCATTTGAAATACTTGTGTATCTTGGCAAGGTATTGATCACAAGCTTCCTGAGGATGACACGATAGTGTCGAAACATGTAGGAATGTGATAATTTGTGAAACAATTGTGCATTCATTGGTAACTGTACAAAATTAAAAAAGAACAAAAATACATCAGAATTGCTGGAACAGATATTACACTGAAGGTTTTGCTCTTATGGGTTGTTGCGAGGCGTAGATTGGTAGTTAAAAAATATCGGTCTCATCTTCAAGTGTCAAGTACTCGAAGTAGAACTGGACCGATTGACCCATGAAAAATGGGCAGATACATTGTTCCTAAACGTCGATATGCGTCGCGCAACATACCAGAGCAACGAATACCTCAACTACATCGTTGCGGAAACCTGAAATCTTGCCGTTTACTTTATGGTATACGTATTTATTTTGATAGGTTAACAGCCCTCTCTCCAATTCTTCTGTGAGATATCACAATTTAAGATTATCTCTCTGCATATCTTTACGGACTGCAGACAGACGATACTTCTATCTGAAAACATATATTACGCTTAGATTCTGTTGTTCTTCTGTCCCCATGCACCATGCCACCCCCATAACTGGGGCCAACTACGCCAGGTGGCAGTAAATGCCAGGAATTAGCTATCGTTATGCAGCAAGCTAAACATGACTGTGTTTCGGTCGCGAATGCAGCCTGAAGCCTTACCGATTACAAGTTGCCTTTAGGTAGCTTTAACGCTTGTTATACAAAGAATTATACAGGTTCACAGGGTTCATGTTCAATGAAAGTGATATCAGATTATCCCACCACAAAAGTGTGGATCAGTGGGAATTATGCAGATAAAAGAGCCAAAGAGGGAAAATGCCAAATTCGGTCGCTGGCACACCAACAGGCATAATCCTGCCGAGCTAATATTTTATTATGCCGTTTGCTTCTAGTTATTTCCACAAGCTACTTAGAAAATAATACAAAAAACTCATACCAAGAGGTAACCTACAGTTCAGTTATGCTGAACATGTAACGGAAAGGCGTCCAATAAACAAATTATCCTGCAGCCCCCTCAAGATAAAAAGGCAAGACGTTCCAAAAAGTCACCTTACCGCACATACGAGTTAAATGTCTCCAATTAATACAGATATGCGTCGCTTGACGACACGCATACGTTCTGAGAAATGCGTCGTTAGGCGATTTCGTTGTTGTGCAAACGTGTACGTACACATACTTAGATAGTACAGTATAGCCTCCTACACACCTACGCTATATGTTATAGCCTATTGCTCCTAGGCTACAAACCTGTACAGCATGTTATTGTACTGAATACTGTAGGCAATTGTAACACAACGGTATTAGAGTATAATATAATATAATATCAATCATATCGTATCATATAATATCATATCAAATCAATCATATCATATCAATCATATGATATGATATGATATGATATGGTATGATATGATATGATGTAATGTGATATATTATATTATGTTATGTTATGTTACGTTATATTATATTTATTATAATCTGCTGCCAGCAATCGAAAGACCTTTTATTATGCAGTCAATACCCACATCACTAACCATGTATTATGTTCGCCTCCCCTCGAACTACGAGTTTGACCCCGCGTTTGAAAGGGTGTTCAATCCCATGATTCCGACGACGTTTCGGTACCAAATGTTTTTATATAGATCCTAAGAATCAAGGAATAATCAAATTTGCATTCCTCTGCGTAGTAATGTCGAGTACTTCGTAGTCAGATAACCAACGTTTCGGAGGAATCTGCTGTGTCCATCTTTGTTGTGTTCTTTAATGAAAATTTCAGTAGCTAAAATTCTATAGAGTCGATGACTGATGAACATAGAATATTGGTGGAGTGGTACTGACCTGGGGATACCAAAGTCTTCGGAGCAAAACCTACCACAATGGTAAAGTGTCCACCACAAATACCACATTAACTAGCCTGGGAACGAACCCTGGCTTCCGAAGTTAAACCTGGCGACTAAGCCAAGGTCCCTTTTCAGAATAGAGTAAGATCATATTCTGGGATATAACGCCGTGCAGACTGGTATATATGTAACAATGTTTCAGATGTACGCGCTGTTGTGTGCCTGTAAGGTGCATTTTACCAACAATAAGCTGAACACTTCATGCTGTGAGAAGTAATTTACAGAGTGCTGCAGAAAGTGGTGCAAATTTACAGTGCTACAGAAAGTGGTGCAAGCTTACAGAGTGCTACAGAAAGTGGTGCAAATTTACAGGGTGCTACAGAAAGTGGTGCAAATTTACAGGTGCTACAGAAAGTGGTGCAAACTTACAGAGTGCTACAGAAAGTGGTGCAAATTTACAGGGTGCTACAGAAGGTTGTGCAAATTTACAGAGTGCTGTAGAAAGTGGTGCAAATTTAAAGAATGCTACAGAAAGTAGTGCAAATTTACACAGTGCTAAAGAAAATTGTGCAAATTTACAGAGTGCTACAGAAAGTGGTGCAAATTTAAAGAATGCTACAGAAAGTAGTGCAAATTTACACAGTGCTAAAGAAAATGATGCAAATTTACAGAGTGCTACAGAAAGTGGTGCAAACTTAGAGAGTGCTACAGAAAGTGGTGCAAATTTACAGGGTGCTACAGAAAGTGGTGCAAACTTACAGAGTACTACAGAAAGTGGTGCAAATTTACACAGTGCTACAGAAGGTTGTGCAAATTTACAGAGTGCTGTAGAAAGTGGTGCAAATTTACAGAGTGCAAATTTACATAATTCTGCAGAAAGTGGTGTAAATTTTACAACACCGTAATTATTTCGAGTTTTAGAAGAAAGCAGTACAAACAGAGTCACACATACACGCGTTAGCCTATCTGTTGAATGATGCCTGTGTACAGTCAGATCCATGGCAGCATTGCAGCTACTGCCCTCTAGAACGACTCTATTTCCGACGCGCAAGAATATAAATTACACAATCCTTTTGATTTATGTCTCTCATTCCGATTCACATCGACTTACAGTCTTTTCGCCCAGCAACAAACGACAACTTGGTCATTTACTATTGTGATGTGGGCGATGCAACGCGGTTACAAAAGGCGTCAGCTATACGTTACAAGCAAGACTGCTACGTCGACACGAACTAATGAGTTACACAAAAATATATTTAAGTCTTACCGTTTTGTAAATTTATACTATTCAAAGGCCTCTATGTTTAAGATCCTCTTCACAATCCAGACAATATGGAATGATGGACATTTAAACCCTTCAACTATTACACAAAATTTCCGTGTATTAATTACGAAATAATAGCTAATTAAATTCCAACCCCTGAAACTTATATTGGATGGCGTAAACAAGATGCTTACCGATTCCAGTGGCCGAGTGGTCTAGGGCGTGGGTGTGCGGTAACTCTCTTGCTGGGATTTTGTTTTCGAACCCCATCGGGGGCATGGATGTCTGTCTCTTGTAAGTTTTGTGTGTTGTCAGGTAGAGACCTCTGCGGCGGGCTAATCACTCGTCCAAAGGAGTCCTGTTGAGCGTGCTGTGTCTAACTGAGTGTGATCATGAATCCTCGATAATGAGGAGGCCTCGGCCCAATAGGGCTGTTGTGGCGTGGTGAAAGAAATAAAAGGGAGGCTTTCTATCTTTTATTAAACACAAAGATTCATAACCACGTTCACAACAGACCGTTACCGGGTAAAATCAGGAGCCAGATGGTAACCATTCCACCTCATATCTTACATCTTCAAGTTCCATTTTAATACTATCCTCTCATGTACGAGTAGATCTTCCAAACTGTCTCAGGCTTTGAAGACTCTAAATTAAATTTTGCATATAAAGTTTCATCTTTCAACGCGCGCTATATTCGCTACCCATCCTAACCTTTTCTACTTACTCTTATCAAATAAAATTTGGTAGCCAGTACAGATGATGAGACCGCTTAGTATACAACCCTCCTCAGTCTCCCGTCACTTTGTCCGCCTTTCGTATGAATAACCTCTCCACCAACCTTTATACCCAGATTTCATTCCAAGATATTATTTGGGGAGGAGAGATAAATAGAGAATGAAAGGTTTTAAAAGAATTCTGAAGAAAGTTATGTAAGTTCACCTTTACAATGACGAACAGAACAACAACAGATTTGCAGGCAAAATGAGGAGTTTCATAATTAGTAATCTGCTCTACTCTGTAAATTATTGGGTATGGCAAATGAAGAAATTTAAAATGAGAACACTGATGTGAAAAATCGCAGACAGTACATTACCTAAAGAATTTTAATCAAAAAACCTGAATCAAACCTTACTTGAGAGAACCAGCCAAAGATGATAAGTAAAATGTTTAGGAAGCAGGGGGTAAGAATGTCGACTGAATTCATCTGTCTCAGGATAACGTCCACTGACAGCCTTTTGTTTATACGGCAATGAACTTTTATATTCCTGAAATGAGAGCTATGTATTCACTAACACTGTGATAGTTAGCTTTTAAACCATTTATATCACAGTGGTTACATATCATGCCATTTGCAGCAACGTTAAGAAGCTGCACTGCGCTTAAACATCTTGTTTATCCGTTTCTCCTGGGTATGATAACCTCAACAAACAGCCATTATTTTCCTACATAGTATCGCAGAATTGCGGAAAGTGACTATTAATTTCATCCCGTCCGTCCGTCCTCATGGAACAACTCGCCTCTCACTAGACGGATTTTCATGAAATTTTATATTTGAGTATTGTTCGAAAATCTGCCTAGAACCAAATTTAATTAAAATTTGACACGAATAGCGGGCACTTTACATGTAACCAATGTACATTTGTCATAAAAACTCGCTCATTTCTTCTTACAATGAGAAATGTTCCAGACAAAATTTGTAGAGAAAACAAAAACACAATATTTATGTTCAGTAACTCCTTTCCCGAAAATCGTGCCGTTTATGAAATACTGTGGAATAATACTGTCGAACCGGACAGACCACAGATGACAATATGGCGTTTGGGCATTGAATGCAGAATACATAAAGCTACAGACAAACTCAGAATAAGTAATATTTTTTCTTCTCCACTGCAACAATGGTTGCAGAAAGGTGCCTCAAGATCAGGTTACACGTACGTTGCCTGTCTTGCTTTAACGTAGACGGATTATGTTTACTGTGCGGTACGAGTAGAATCTTTAACTATAAAGCACACGAATTTCTGTTTCGGTCACAGGTCAGGCAGTGTAAGGTTTATGGCGGAAAATAAGTGGTAGTAAAACGGGCTTTTCTTCTAGTACTTCGGCTTTCCCCTGTCAGTATCATTCCAAAAAGGCAACATGCTCATTTCTATCTACATGCTGCTCTCTAGGGGAGGACAAAGGGGCGAAGCCTAGAAGCCTCTCAAAAAGCAGTGTTCTTTCAAAGTCGCGGAGCATTTGATTACAAAATACTTTTCTTGTTTCAAGATTTATTGATCTGCAGAATATGTCGTAGGTTTCCTCGCCAGTGCAGGTAATTCACACAAAGTGGAGATCAGATGCGTGTGTAGAGATAAGTGGTGTAAAGGAATAATTGGAAGATTAAACCGACAAAATCTCCACAGCGCATCCAGTACAATCTGCGTACTGGCGGAAGGTGGAGGACGCCCACACTCTGAAGAGGGCAAAACGTGACTGCAGTAATCTCTTCCCACATTACGACAAGAGTGGACTGCTTCACGGGTATACCACCAGCAGTGGCGGCTTCATCTCTCGTACGAGCAGTTCTCGCTGCGTGCATACAGTGAAATATCGTTTTAACCGTCACCTGGCCGTCACGAAAATCCTTCTTTAGAGGAAAATTTTACAGTACCGAGGATCCAAACCTCAAGTACCTTTACGGAAAGTCACTTTCGTGTAACGGAAAATAATTTCTTTTCCTTGCGGCTCCCTTATAGGCAGTTTTCACTGTAAACAGCGAATTTTTTTAAATACGAGATATGCAGGGAGAGAACGGATTTATTACACGAAATCTAAGAAAAATTTGTCTAGCAATATATATGTAGATAATATGAAAAACTTAAGAGTACGTGTCAGTACACACAACTTGGAGTACCTGAATTAAGTGACACCTATGTAGCAGACGTCATTACACAATATAGTTAGGATATTAACCCTTATCCTGCTAATGTGGAGAACATGAAGAGCTCCTAATAATGCCAGCGAATGGAAAATGGGATTTAACTCGGCGTTTAAAGGGTTAACAGGTAGGTTACTAATTAAATATGATCGATTACCACAAAAATCTTACATTTGCTTAAAATCATAAGAAACACAAACACATGACTACACCACAAACCTCCGTATCCAGGTCACAAACCAACAAATACCTGTCCCGTTCTGCAAAGTCTTTGTCGAACGAATAATGGTTTTCTGTGATGGACGAAATTTCCTTACGTTTCATTACAGTCTTTACACCAGCCCGTTACTGGTCTCTATCTCAATCAGAGAAACCCATTCCACACCCCCAGCCTACACATTTAAGGCTCATTCTCTCTATAGGGAATAGACAGCCATCACAAATTTTATTGTATTGTTCAAGGCCTCTACTAACATCACTAAATTATATAAACACAGCCGTACCGAATCGAAAGGTCGCCACTGATCACATCTGTATATAATTATTTCGGTATTAGAGCTACTAACAGCCACTGGTCACAAAGGTATATGCCACTGGAATACCGGATTTACTGGCGCCACCGACCACCTGGTTCTGTAATCACTGCACTGATGAAGCTACTGGCCACAGCTGATTCTACCAATGTGTAAGTATTGAAGGAGTGAAGCTAATGACCACCACTGATCCCAGCGGACTACAGACAATGCAGTACTAAAGTTACTGGCCGCCACTGATCCCGCCGGGCTACAAGCACTGCAGCACTGAAGCTACTGGCCGCCACTGATCCCATCGGACTACAAGCATTACAGCACTGAAGCTAATGGCCGACACTGATCCACCGGACTACAAACAATGCAGTATTGAAGCTACTGGCCGTCACTGAATCCAGCGGACTACAAGCATTGTAATACTAAAGCTAAAGGCACTACTGATCCCACTGGACTACAAGCACTGCAGCACTGAAGCTACTGACCGCCACTGATTCCACCAGACTACAAGCATTGTAATACTAAAGCTACTGACACCACTGATCCCACCGAACTACAAGCACTACAGCACTGGAGCTACTGGCCGCTACTGATCGAACCGGACTACAATCACTCAAATACTGAAGTTACCAGCCGCCACTGATCCGACCGGACTACAAGCACTGCAGTAGTGAAGCTACCAGACAAATTAAGCGGGCCAGATTAAATTAAACGGCGGGGGACACGTTGGGGAGGTGGGGGGTACTGCAAGAAGGAATAGCCAGCCCCTTTCACAGTAGACAAGGTGCCGTTTTTGGGCGGGGAAAATGTAACGTATCGTTACTGAAGTGGGAACCAGCAGGTGCAGTTTGTGTAGTGTTGGGATCCTACATGTGTGGTGGTCTCCATTTCACTGAGATCGATTCCTCACAATGAAACACTCACAGTTCGGACTGCATCTTTCTGTGCCTCGTGGCATTGTGGTCAGTCGCCGAGAATTCCATTCGCAAGCAAGCTCACCGACCAATTGGTTGAAAGATATTTGCACTGCTCGCTGATGTAGGTGCCCCTGCTTGGTTTCATGGATAAGGATACGAAACCTGGGTTTTAAAATCTCAGGATTATTAATAGTTATATTTTCGTTAGAGACTTTCCGGCTGATTCTGGTGGCCGTGAAAGCTAAGGCGCAGGTCTGAAGCTGTTTGATTGCTGGGACCGCGGGTTCGAATCCTGCTGATGGTACGGATTTTCTCTCTTATGTTTGTTGTGTGTTGTGTACGTAGCGGCCTCTGCGACAAGCCGATCACTGGTTCAGGGGAGTTCTACGAGTGTGTGATCTAGAAACCTCAACTATGAGGCGGCCTTGGCCCGAATGGGGCTGTTGCGCCACAGAAAGAAATAAAAAAGAAAGAAATAAAGACTCCTTCTAAGAGTCGAGAGTCAATATAGTGCCTACGCAATGGGCTCTTCGATCTAAGAGTCGGATACCATTAACGACAAGGGTATGAGATATTTCCCTATTCCGAGTGCACTGCCTGGTCATGAGGCTCACCAAGTCTCCCATCCAATGAGCGCCGAATACCCATACTCTGAGGGTAAAGTGTCCAGGGCGTGAAGTTTCCCACACTGCTCCATCTGCAACCGAGTTAAGAATGTACGCATCAACACATCGACTTCACAACTTAATCATGGCCGAGCGCATAATAAGCAGAAGGGAAAAATTACATTTATCGTGCAAGATTAAAATATAAAGATAATATCGTTATCAACGCACAGAGGATATGAAAGAGAAAGTGGAGGTACGGCTCCACTCATTCTTGATCTCGGCACTAAACTGGAGTGTTCAACATCACGCCCTGGCCGCTTTACCCCCTGAAATAAATCCCGGTACCCACTGCATAGGGGGCTGGGTAGGGTCCAGGGCCCGTCTTCACGTACGTAGAACAAACTACGTCTTCTTCCTGCAGGGATTAGAACCCAGGACTCTCCATCCCATGAGCAGTTTCTAAACCGCCTGAGTTTCCGTGGCTCCCCATAAAGATTTATTGCATTACAATTAATGAAAACATTTTTGTTTGCAACGCTTAAGTCCTTAGAGCCTAAACTTCAGAGAAATATTATTTAAAACATTTGTTTCCACATCACAAGAAAACGCACTTGTCCTTCTTTAGAGAGGACAGCGGAATGGAAGTTTTCCATAAATCGCACATTTGCAGATTGAAGTCATACGGAAAGTTACGTCGTTTTGTTTGGTAAATAGTTACCGACATTTCGAAGTATTACCCGGCATTCTCATATTCCGGATAAAGAAAACCAATACGCTCGGTGCGTCGGTAACTGTACGTCAATCGACACCAAGTAACACTCATGAGAACTTGAAATTTCAGCAACCTCGAATCACACATCGTGATCTTTAGTCACAAAACCCAACGTATTGCCATTACTTTATACTGGTGAGTTTCACTAAAATTTGTCGGCCGGTTTTAATTTTGATTAAAATTTGGAAGTTTCACGTGTTGGCTTAAATATAATTCTGCTTGAATTTCGAAAGTCATAAGGTCAAAATTTATCAATGCAGAAATACTTAAAGCAAAAGTTATGAGAAAAAATTAGAAACGTTTTGAGACTTGATATCCCAGTAGCTGAGTGGCTTCATTTTCATTCACTTTATTCGCGCCTGATGAACCTTACGAGTCGAAACACGTAGCATTCTATAAAATTAGTTATTGCTTTAGTAATAAAAGATGTGTTGACTAAAACTGTCTTTATTATTCACTGAAGCCTGCAACACGGATACCACTCCAACCCAACCACACCGAAACTCCAACACACATCGAACCAAGAACAATACGACCAATGTGGTGATTCAACAGAATAGTCGTGAGCTCCTGATGATGGATATATTAATGTCCGAAACATGTTGAGCGCATAAGAAGTGAAATAAAAATAGCAAGTGACATCAACTATTACAATGAATCACGGTCAAATAAATATAAGATTTCCCGACTTGTTGATGAATATACTTCAGTTTGGAAAAGAGTTAAGCCATAGGAACGAAAGAGATTCAGCTGGCACAAGACATTACTTTGGAACAAAATATTGGTCACCATATCACACTTCGTCACACACTCGATTCTAGTTACATGCTTGTTATACATACATAGCCTCACTATGTAGGAATATTGCAGGGGGAACTCAGTCCACTGGGAGACAACAAACCAAGTAAGTGAACGGAAGGATGGGACAAAATATGCATGAAACAAAGGGGGGAAAAAAAGCATACGAGCTAAGAACGTATGATGGAAATCTGACAAAAATAAAAGAGCCGTGAATCACAGTTGTTCGGAAATCTTATTTCCAATCCGCAATGGATATAAGGAAAATCTAGGACACGGGATAGGAAATTTTGTATGCATGATAATATGAAAGGAATATGTGCATACGAGTATATACATACGTAACTTGTGAAAAGATTCGTTTCTCTAATACAGCTATGACCAAAAGATATGGGGTTTCTAGAGTATCTGGAGACGGAATTAAGGTAAATTCATATATATATATATATATATGAATTTACCTTATACAGGATGATTTTAACGTAACGTAAAATAAAATTATTAAGAATTACATTGGTCACAAAATGGCAGTTTTTGAGTTTTAGAAATGTACAATAATCATAACAGCGTAACTTTCCTTTTACAAAACACTGCTGTTTAACCATACGCATTCACTTTGCAATCTCGGTTAGCCAACAATTTTCCTGTAACTGGATTGGGCGTGGAGGACAAACCAAAAAGACATGATAGCTGAAAAGGAAGTTCGAAATACTTCTGCTGCTCTTTCTGATATTCCTTAACAGAGTACTGAGAGGGACTTTAAGTTTTCGCAAGTGTGTATAAAATGTCGGGGCTCATGCTGAAATTGGGTAATAAACTTTAAATTGATGTAGGATGATATATCAACTTAATCTCATGCATTTACTTTAAAATCACCCTGTACATGATATGTGATGGAAATTAAACAACCACCTATAAGGAACACAGTCCTTCGTGATACGTTAACATTCTGTCACCGAATTAAGATAATTTCCCACATTTACAGTGGTCGAACTTTCATTACCTCGTTCACCAGAAGTAGCCAACCTTCCCTACCCATAGTCAGAATAACCCAGTCCAGAACGTCCCAGATTATTTCTTTAAGATCCATTTTAATGTCACACATCCATATATGTCTAAGCATTACAAGTGACTTTATTCCTTTAGGTTTCCCTACCAAGACCAGGCATATATTTATCTTTTCTTCCATCTGCATCTCATGCTCCCCCTCCCCCAATCCTTCCTTCTTGGACTGGGTACAGTAACAATACTCTGTGAATAGTGAAAATGAAGATGTTGTTGATATTATTATTTTCTTTAATTTCAATTTACTTCTTCTGTCTTAAATCGAAATATTCCCTCCAGCATTGTTACCACACACCACCAGGCTACGTTATGCCCTGAATGTAAGAAACCAAGTTTCAAAATCATAAAAAACCTAATGAAGTCTGCAAGAACAATATAAAAGTAAGTTATATCACATTAGATTTAAAGCGTAAATGACACTGCTCTCGTCTCTAAAACATACAATTTGTTTCTTTTAGGTTTGACAGTTACCAAATTTTCGAAGAAAACTGTTGCCCATAACTTCGGGGCACTTCTACACTTAAAAAACTGAAAACCTCACTTTCCTCAGTAATGTTAGAAACCAATTTCAAAACGAGAGAGTTTAATAATACAGAACGCCACAATTTCAGAAATATTTGAACTCTGAACTTTGAAACTTATTATATTTCCTTCTTCGCCAGTAAGTTATACTGTGACGTCAGTGGGGCTGAAACCGAAACTTCCAGGACACTCCATTAATTCCTAAAAAGATCCAATACTTTGTCAGTTCGAGAGAGATTAGACTTCGTCTGAGGTTTGCAACGAACGTGAAGCCATTTCAAAACCGTTCCACTGACGACTATCTTTAATATTATCCACGTACTACAGACGTCTTTATGAGACAATTCTAGGCAATGGATCAAAACCATGAACCTCCACTGAAGGAAGGACCACATACAATACAAAGTAATGACCACACCCACACACACACACACACACCCACACACACACACACACCCACACACACACACACACACACATGTGTATTGTGTGTGTGTGTGTGTGTGTGTGTGCCATGGTCACTGCTTTGTGTTGTATGTGGTCCTTCCTTCAGTGGATGTTCATGGTTTTGATCCACTGCCTGAAATTGTGACCATGACACAAACACGTACACGCAGTACACACACACACACACACACACACATATATATATATGTGTGTGTTCTGGGAGCACCACAACTACAAGGCCCTGGGGCAACGGGTCCTCAAAACTCGTGCTACAAAATGAAGGACCGGAGCCGATTCCGGGTTGAGGAGTTATATTTCTTTTCGTCACGGGACCTGCCAAGCCTCTTATCCAATGGTTACCGGTATGTACGTCCTTGGAAGCAAAGAGACCAAGGTGTGAAGCCGACAACTCATCTGCACCAATTACACACGGGTCAGGAAATGAACGAACATGGGAGGTGCGGGTTAAAGCCAGCTGGTTCCTTCCCCACTCTGGAACATTTCACACCGTCCCCTTCGCTAGCATCGGTAACAAACTAGGAAGGCGAAAAAAATAGCCTAATAACAAGAGACAAGTACAGAAAATGGTGAAAGAAACTCAGGGGAGAGGCTAAGCAAAAGGAAGAAAAAAGGTGTATAATCATTCTGCCAATTTTTTTTTAGTGTTGAGGTTACAAATCGTGGACTTGTCTTCACTCTCTCACACCTCCTCGTGGTTTCATGTTTATGTGCAGGTAACTTCACCTTTCATTTACCACTCACACACACACACACACACTCACACATACACACGCACACATAAACACCACACACACCACACACATACATACATACACGCTCACTCACACACACATACATACACACACACATACACATACACACACTCACACACACACACGCATACACACACCACACACACACACACACACCCACACACACAGACACACACAACACACACATACATACATACACGCTCACTCACACACACACACGCATACACAAACACAAACACACCACACATACCACCACACACACACACCACACAAACACACCACATACACACACATACCACACACACAACACACACAAACACACCACACACACACACACACAAACGCACCACACATACCACACACACACACACACACACACACCATACTGCACTCAACACAGCACACAGTACACACACCATACTGCACTCAACACACCACACAGTACACACACC
>Ga0123352_10013018_pt1 | contig 13184 bp, 9 predicted proteins | sample TergutLab28metaG_FD_89700 | JGI IMG/M metagenome (GOLD analysis project Ga0123352, IMG submission 89700) | Labiotermes labralis P1 segment gut microbial communities from Petit-Saut dam, French Guiana - Lab288 P1 | ecosystem: Host-associated > Arthropoda: Insects > Digestive system > Gut ... | reverse complement strand
CCCGGGAAAGACCCGGTACCCATTTTACAGGAGGCTGGGTGGGCCCCCGGGCCGGTCTGGACGGGCAGAAAAATTCGTCCCCCCCCCCCGGATTTTTAATGATATTAAAACAGGAAAATTAAGGAAAACTACAAACTCTTTGTTTAGGAAAGTTACGTTCAAAATTCAACTAGAAGCCATCCTTTTCGCTCTCTGTTAAAAAGGCGAACAACCGAAATTCTTTCGTTGTGTTCTTCCCACAGATCAAACGGTTCTTACTGCTTACGTACACGTACACAAGGTGAGAGATGGACAGGAAGCAACCTGTCGTTGTATTGTGGCCTACTTGTGCTTCGACAGACATTGTGGCCTCGACTCGTATCAATAAGCAGTGATCATAAGTTACCAGCTGTCTGTTTACCGGTACCAGCTCTCTGTTTACCGGTACCAGCTGTCTGTTTACCGGTACCAGCTCTCTGTTTACCAAGACGCACTGCAAGAACTCAAGATCGGGTCGTGCGTATTCGTTCAAACCTTCGGAGATGACATCCCACTTTCTCTTTAAGTAAATCGATGAAAACAAAAAAAAAGCCACTTGAAAACGAATTATTTGATTGTAAAAACATTTACGTTTTCACAAAAATCCGCTAAATATTTTGCCCGCTAAGGCGAAGTTCTTATCAAAAATGCACAAACGAAGGCAGAACTAACACAAAAGAGGGCTCGATGTTACATGAGGTTGACATGTTTGTAAAAAAAAAACATATCAGTCAATAACATGTCCTGAAAATGTGGGTCAGAGGGACATCTCTTCTGCCACTAGTTGCGTTAATTATATAAATTCTTGTAGAAAGAATCTTGAATTAACAGAAATTTGTTCAAATTTCTTATAGAGTTTAATTATTATACTATTAAAATTTATTTTTAGTTTCTAACGTATGACTATTTAATTTTCATAAAAATATTATTTATCAATTTCACCCTTTAATAACACTCATTCAAACTGTGTTTTCACAATAAATCTCACAGGTTATAATGTATAAGGGTACCTCCAGATGAGGATTGCGTCCGAAAACCTTATCTCAAAATGGGAATTTGCAAGTTTTCCAACTGAAATGTTAGAGGTTTCACTTTACAGCTGTAAGAAAATACCCGATGTGCAACTGAGCACTAGCAGTGAAGGGTGATCGCCGAGATACGAAACCAGTCCCTCAAGATTACAACTCAATACGTCACCGTACATTACTGCAGTGTCACGCCACACGCGTGTACAGGCCAAGAACTACAAAACATCATTACACGATACATAAAAGAAGCTTCCTTCATCTTTGCGGTAAGAATCACACTGAGTGAACACCAAGAACCAACACTAGGACCCAGCCACTGTGTCCCTGCTATCGTTTATCGGGCAGCAAGACACTGGATCCCCTCCCCCTAGCACGACAAGGAATGTTTGCTTTCCAGCAATCTCACGCTTTGCTGCACAGGATGACAACAAACGCTTCTTCCATTTTTCCCCCCTCCTAACAATTTTCAACGCTTTTCAAATAGTCTCGTCGCTATATTTTTCAAGCAATTTTCCTGTCCCAGCATTACCCTATTGGAAGAACTAAAGTACAAGAAGAAAGTCACAAGCGTGTATAATTTATTCATTCTATATTGAAAATTCATGTTTTGGTGAAATGGGTCTATGGAGTAATTTTCGATCTGTGTATTCAAACAGTTAGTGGCTGAAAAGAAACTACGTTGTACAGACGGCGTCATAAATATTCGCCGTCAGAGCGTGCGGTCAGTCAAATTAGTCCTTCCTTCTGCCAGTATCCATATAACAATCATAAACGTTGCCTGATTTCGTTATTACACAATGACGAAACAAGATATCAAGCCCTCGAACGAGTCACCGGCAAAACGCTGAATGAAACGCACATAATATAACCACGATAAGCTGTAAGAGGTTAAACTGAATGCATATGGAGCAGATCTACAAATACTCTACACACGGGGCTCAATCCAAGCACTGTATCCTGCTAAATAAATCATCTATAAAGGATGATGTGTTCAACTCAAACGCTCAGTATTAATTTCACAGGACACATTTCGTTGTGTTATATCTGGTAATTTATCCTTTTTAGTTCACTCAACATGAAAATTTTTGAAAATTTGATCTAATTTCTGAAAATTTTTGAAAATTAATCTAATTTCTGAAAATTTTTTGAAAATTTAATCTAATTTCAAAGTTAGCCAGATGTCATCAGTAAGGCCTATAATGACTTAAATCGGCTTTAAGAAACTACAGAATCGATATAGTTTCTATGACGTGAATTAAATCGAATTTAACGATCTTCTGTGGAAAAAGGTATGGGAAATGCTTAGCTGTGTTACTTCACGCCATTGTCAAAATAAAATCATAAAAAAAGGATCCGTCAATGAGAAACATATTTAATAGTATTCCACTGCATATTTCGCGTGTTTCGGCATTTGATAAACGCAATATAATATAAAGTGGAATGCTACTTAATATAGTTGAGACTGACTGACGCATTTCTTCTATTTTTTACTTGTGTACGGCAAAGCGTTGTCACACGTAAAATTTATAAGATTATAGAGTGTTGGTAATGGCTGAATGAATGAGCTTGAAATACTGGTGAAAAAAATAATGGCAAAGGAAAACCGAAATATTCAGTAAAATATCTGTCCGAGTGCCACTACGTCCACATCAAATTCCACATGAACTGGCCTCGGATTGAGCCCGGGACTCCGCATTTAAGAGGCAGACGACTAATCACCTGAACCATTAAATGCTATAACCTTTAGCTCAAAATTCGTATACTGTATTCTCTAGTTTCAGCTAGAGTGGAATGACACGGGTAAGACATTCATGTCTTCCGGGTCTTTTAATCTGTCTACTTGATTACGTATGGTAGAAATTTGAATTAGCTGTGTGTGTGAAGACACGAACTTGATATACCTGCCTCGGAAAGCGGGCAGCGTGCTGGCCCTTGCGCACGAGATACTGAAGATGCGGTTCTGTTTAAAGGATTTAATTAGCTTGACGATTAGGGTGTTTTGGGCCAGTTTATGATCAGTCGATTACAGGACATAAGCTTCAAATGAAATGCATACTGGTGACATGACACTGGAGCAGAAGTAAGGGATGTTACAGACGTTTGGAGTCATTTATCTCAAAAATGCTAGTTGTACTTCCCGAGAATTTGACAGGAATTGAGTTGGTGGGTCTTTGTACTCGTATCTGACAACTGTGTTACGGCCATTTAGTGACACATAGACTTTACTTATTGGTAATAAGACTCCCTTAAAAGTTAGCCCTTTAGGACATAATATTAAACCGTTTACAAGTAAGACACCATTTTTACAAAGGCACCAAATATTAATAACCGTCAGACACGTGTGCAAGATTTCATAACCGTATAACTCATGACTGGTTACAGAAATCAATCTGAAGTACCTAAAATTAACGCCGCTAAGATATGTCTGACAGCCCTCCCTTAACAGAGAAACCAAGGGGCAGAATGATGCAGCTCTGCATGTCGTGTTTGCTGGCAGTTCATACACATTATTGACTGTTTCTATTTTACGAGAGGGAAGTTGGTCATTCATTGCCTACTGTGTTGGTTCTCACACTCGGCATCTCACAGATAACAAAAGCACATACACAGAGGTGTGTCCGGCCCGCCTCGCTTTAACGTTCGGTCATCGTGCACACTGTTTAGACGTCACAACGCGCTAAATTAATGAAATGTGTCTCCCAGTATTTCTGTGCCTATGGCATATAGGAATTATGTTAGGATATGTTTCTCATAATCAATTTCCGAACTGAAATATTCATTCTGTGTTAAACATTGCGAACAAATGTGGAATAGGAGAGAACTCCGAAATGACTGTGCTTTCAGACTTCATATGCCAGTAAGAAAGACTTTTCGTCAAAAGAATATTTTATTGCCCGATAGAACTCTTTGGCACAGAAGTGAGTCTTTGAGCCCAATAATAGACTGGAAAGTCACTAATTTCATCTACTTATGGTTCTAAATTTGAGAGAGGCCATCCCGTTGTGTATTATCAAATTTTTATAATATATTTTGTACCGTCAATATACAACATACATTAAGACAAGACGCAATAATTACAACACAACGGCTACATGTTCCGGCCGTAAACGGCCATCTTCAGGCCAATTAAGAACAGTATTAAGGTACAGTAAAAACAGTACTCAATGCGATCCCATTTCTTTCACTTTAAAACTTGATAAAATGAAAATTTTCATTCCCATTGATTACCATTTTTATTGTACCTTAATATTGTTCTTAGTTGGCCTGACGATGGTCGTATTTGGCTACACGAAACGTGTAGCCAAATACAACTTAATTGTAATTATTGCACCTTGTCTTAATGTATATTGTGTATTGACGGTAAAAAATAGATTATACATACTTAGGTTTCGCAAATAAATACTCACGAAAACAAGAATAACCTGTATTACTGGTGCATTTAATTCATTATGTACACGGTTAAAGCGATAACTGCATTATGTTCAATAAAGAAAAAGAAGGCTACTTTCCACCAGACTTCAACCTTATTCCGCTACTTGGGTAATCTTAATGGCAATTTTGACACAATGATTAACAATTGCCTTAAACTTTTGGCGCCGGAATAATTTTTTTTTAAATTTTAGCACACCCTGTATATAAAACGTGAAAAACACAGGAACAAAATATGTTAGAATTATGAAACAAACTGCATTTTGAAGAGAAAAAACGGAGAGTATATACCACGTTTAAAATATTCGGTACCTCTATTTGTTGAATAAATATATAAAATGCAACTTTGGAGATTAGCGGTGCGGTACGTCAACTATAGTTGACGTTAGGCGTCTAAAGGTTAAATTAACATCTGAAACTCTGCCAATAACATCATCCCAGTCAGTAACACTGCACACTATCCTAAACCGCACAATAGTGTAATGCGTGGCTTAAAACTGGAGACTTCGCACAACTGTTTTAGTAATTATACTAATAATCCTTAAGCTGGCATTTCATTCTGTGAAATTAATAATACTGGCCCTAAAACGGGGTTGGAGGGGTAAAGAATGAATGCTGCACATAGATCGCTACCAAATGTTCTAAACAGAATTTAGATAAACAAGCAAATTGCTAACAATTACATCAACAAATACTCCAAACACATTACTATGGACTGGCTTATCGCTTAGTGTAATTATATGCTTAACATACGAGCATAACGTAGGCTTGTTGTGGTAATCCTTATGTAAGACAATTAAGTTTGTAGTTTAAAATAAACAAAAACAAACAAACAAATGAACAGAAATAACCCAATATGTCATAACATGCATACACGGCTTTTAGTGCGCCTCACCGGTATTTGATTTATTGAAACAAAATCCTCATCGACAATAAGTATTAAGCTTACACAGAAAGCCAGTCTTATCTACCCCGTGAAATGGACGGAAGTACAAGTTCCTGAACGTGCAAAACAAAGGGCACCGCTGTAGCCGATTCCTACGTCTTTTTAAGTTGGAGGGCACCACATTTCAAATAGTAACTAACGTCCATAGGACACCTTACGCGTAATTTGAAATATATTTTGGAATGACCTCTTCTGTCTGCTCATTGAGGGTGGAGAGGGTTACTATTGCTCCTAATAACACTCAGTCACACGCGCACACACACACACACACTCGGTAGGGCTCCACTGGACGAGGGATCGGCACACCGCAGTGGCCAGTACATGTACAACACACAATATTCACAAGTGACAGATACTCATGCCCTCGGCTGGATTCGAACCAACGATACCATCAATCCTAAATTAGAAAAAGGAATGGAAAAGCATCGCAAACTGTTTCCAAGATCTATAGTATAGAAGGAGATTGGATGTTCAGGCCGTGCGTCACTGAGTCCATCTCGAGCAAGCCATTACCTCGACCCTCCCCCACATTTAACACCTCCAGCAGATCCACACCTTCACAATCTGCACGCAAGGTAAGTCTGTCGCTTCCTTCGGATTCAATTACACTGTCAAGTTAACAGCCACTCGTCATGCTGGCCATCGCTTTGCTAAGGGATTTATTTACGTGTCAAGCAATCCGTCTCTGACTGTAGATTAAGATATTGGCGGTTATCCTTCTGTGTTTAGTTTAGTCAACCGTGCTATTTAGTGTTATGTATCCACCGTTTGTAATCGGCACACGCACGTAAAATATTTGTGGTACAGGGACAGTGCAAGTACAGTCACTGACACTGACACCGGTACAGTTCGAGACTCGGGTTTGCGGCGCCAGAAGCTTAAAAAATGAATGTGAAACACAGACTCAGAGCTCGGTACCAAGCTGTACCATGTTAAGTGTCATGGATCTCAAATCTCCATATGCAAATCTTTAAAAGGTGTCAAATTAACTAAAATTTCCATTGTTTTAAATACATCAGAGTACATTACTTAAACACATATTATATTTTTAAAAAGTACGAATACTTATGTTTATTAGAGGGAGGGATATTTCGATTTCAACAGTGGGTGCAGTGTGCTTATCCCTAACCTGTCATACATTGGCCTTGTTAGCCGGAAGCTTGGCAGTAACGGTTTTCAACAGAAACGAAGACCCTGCGGTCGGCTGGGCATTCGCGCAGGTTAACTTTATCCCTAGTATTATGGATTGCATAAAACTACAAAAAGATACCTAAGACTAAAATCTGTTTGAACAAAATAACAGAATACGTCATGCAAGCAAAGTTATTTCTGAGAGAAACCGAACCGTAGGTAGCGTAAGAAGAAAAATTGGGATGGTAATTTTTACACAGTGACTAAGGAGGGTGTAATCAAGGCAAGACCGGAAATAACACTCTTTGGTTCTTCATCTTACAGTTTTTTGTTTTCTACTTTATAAAAGGCAAAAATAATGAAAATTAATGATAAATGCAGTACAGAACCATCTAACTTCTGAACAGAATTCTAATAGCGACAAAAAAAAAAGCAGCCCATCTAGCTAATTAAGCTAAGATGCATCTCGAGAAACAGACTGATAGGAAACCACTGTATTACAATTCTGTCTTCTTTTGCTACGCGAAGAATTTGTGTGGGTTCTGTATCTTCAAATTCAGAAACTGTCACTTTACGGTACACTACATTAAAAACGTATATACAGGTAAACATCTGTTTAGATGGTTCATTACTTTTAAAAAATTACAGCAAATAAACTTTGTCTTACCTGTTTACCTACAGATAACACGTTTCTTTACAATAACCTTATTTACGTCAACGACTAAACGCCCTGTTTATGTATACATTTCGTCTTGTATTCCAAGAGCCAGATTTCGTGGTTTTCTTCGTAGCCCATCCATAACAGAAACAGGGTAGTTCTTTCAGTCCTAATATGGTCCTCGAACTAGCACCCAACGTCATCCAATTGCAGCATTCAATAGCGTTACTGAATAAACTAGGTGCCCTAAATAAAATACATTCATTTTTCAGTTTTCTTGATTCCCAAAATAGCATCAGCACCGAACACACGACCTACGCAGCGGCTCTCAAGACCACTACCCATCCAAAAACTCGGTGCAGAAAACCGTATGCTGCAACTTAACATCCAGTGCTCCTGATGACGGGCGTATGTACCAGAAACATGTCGAGCGAAGAATACATTAATAACATTACCCAGTTGCAACAAGTTGGCATTTCAAGTTATTTCATGAGGAAGATGCACGGTCAAACAATCCTCAAGTTTCCTGTCTAGTGACAACCGCACAAACGAAAGTATTTAGAGTGTTTACTTTCACAAAGATCCGTAAAAAAAGCAGCTGCAATTTCGTGTGCAATATGGATTTACCCTTGCTTGTGAACAGAAGCAATAAGCAGCACATTTCTCTGCCCAAAATATTTGCGTCGGCTTACATAGACCCGGTAACAAATATGTAAATGAGGGTTACCAGATCCGCAGACACTTGGCCTGAACCCAGGGAAGTTTCATGACGATGAAATACAAACCTAACCTTAATAGCAAAATTGGCAAAGAAAAAGTTTACAAAAATACATTCGCGTTGTTTTTACTTGTGAGATATAAAATTTAATGCATACTCTATAGGAATACAACGAAATATAATCGAATCCAAAAAGAACATAAGTGGGCGGTTGGGGGGGGGGCGTAGTTACGGCTTTTGTAGACGGAACGTCAAGATGGCATTTGGCCAATACACTGTAATATGAATCAAATACCCTGACCATAGTTCGAATATTGACACAGATATACATCTTATAAATATGAAAAAAGCATTCATACATATATTCAAACATATATTCATACTCCGCATACCGCACTATACCCTGAGTTCTGTTTGTATCGTCGCAGTCCGTATACCACCTGGCAACTACAATGACACAATTCTTGTATCATTCCTCGCGTTACGTCATACCATCACAAGAAACATAATTTCAGCTGTGTGCAGCAGTAAGCACGTGATATACGGGCAAACCTACAGATATAATTTGAGGGGTGGAGGGAGGACGGGAAATGCGGCAAGTAATTTACAGTTCACGAGACATCTGTAAATAAGTTACCTTTTACGTGCGGTGTTATGACGCACTGAGAACTGCGTATTATAACACAAGTAATACAAATATGGCATCAAACGTAAAGCAAAATCTTTGAGGTCACAAATTTAAAGACAATCGCGAGGTGGAAACAACTGTCACACGTCGGAATTAGGACTGGTATCGACAGAGGAAAGGATAGCTAGCGCCATGATATGACGTAGGATTGAAGTGTCTAGTTACATATGAGCTGCTCTTATAAGATTTGAAACAGAAAACAGGAATATATGCACTCCAAACTTCTCCTGGCATATTTCCTTATTTGTAGCTCCATATGGTACAAACTTCAAGCAATAACCGTGGATGTCGCAAGCAGTAAACACTCTAAATATATAGTGCGAAACCGAAATCACAAACCGCCTACATGGATTCTCATAACAAAACCAACTAGATGGATGCACTAATTTCTCAAATTGATTTTTGGAATAAAACTCTGCATGTTTCGGACAGTTCCTCTATCCATCATCAAGAGTTTTTCACTGCACACACAGCTATGGTATATGTCTTACAGGTTTGCTGACAGCTTGCGAGCAGCGAAGTTCCGTCCTGATCCAGCTCGCAAGCTGTCAGCAAAATTGTACGACATATACCATTGCTGTGAGTACAGCGAAAAACTCCTGATATGGACAGAGGAACTGTCCGAAACATGCAGAGTTTTATTCCAAAAATAAATTTGAGAAATTAGTGCATCTAGTTGGTTTTATTATAAGAATTTATAACTATGAGCGATCACCTGAACGTCAAATTCGCCCACACGGCCTGAAAGCGACGCATATGAATGTATTTTAAAACGCCATCGGAGACACTGTACGTGTATTTACCTGCATATTTATAAACGTACTTAATAATTCTGTGACGGAATTTAACTGCACTGAATATGTTGCTGGCCGAAGTGAAGCAAATATACAAAATCGGTGCCGTGCCGGAAAGTACGATGAAATATTCATTACTATGGGTCATATACACAATTAAAACAGAGGAATGGTCCTATATCATTGTCGATGACTGAGCATCGACAAACATGACGCTGTATCTATAATATATAAAATAAAAGTGACGGCACAGACATGGAGAGACAGAGAGAAGAGAACGAGGGGAGTAAAAAGAGAGAGAAAAAAGCAGAGTTGGGCTGGAATTCGTAGTGTTTTATGGTGTGAAGACTTGACAGGTTCGTGCCCTCCCAATCCCGCCCCCTGATGACAGCTCTAGAACGAGAAATAGAGACAGGGAGATGAATGTTCACTTGTCAGGCGAAAAGAGCGAGTGAGTTGGGGAATAATACGAGACACGACAAAGAGCGAGGAAAAAAAAAAAGCAGCAAGTGTTCTGACGTCATAGCATGAGCCTACACGTCACTTCCGATTACAGTACTGTCATGTCACTTGATGGAGAGTAGTAGAATGACATGGGTAGGCTTCTGTGACGTCACAAAGCTAAAATATGAAAAGCAAGAAGTGTGCTGATATGTCTCCCTCGATACATCATTGCCTCTGGCACAGTTATCACGGTCAAGGACACAGAATGGCCAGCTGTATTCATCGATGTTTGCCCCGTTTGGTGATGGTCAAGAAAGGTCTGTGTGTTGTTTTAGTGTTATCCGCTGTTACACCTAGACTCCCAGAGCACTGTTTTAACCCTTTATGTTGGAATAAAATCTTCAAGTTTCATTTTGTATCTAAGTTTTGTCCCGAAATTTCTTGAAATATAGAAGCTGACGTCACAGCACTATCACAATTTGCAATGGAACAATTGTGTCCAGAGCAAAAGTTTTCTTTATCGTCCAAAGGGTTCAGGGACCACTTTCATGGCGAACTGTATCGCATTTCGTACATCAGAACAAACTGACGAGGAGATAAAAACATAAAACAAGAAAAATAACAGCATATAAACTCGGATCTCCTAGCTCAATTCTTCTGTTGAAGATTCAAGTCGTATTATAGATGTCGGGGGCCGGGATAGCGCAGTCGGTATAGCGATTCGATACGGACTGGACGGTCCGGGGATCGAATCCCGGTTGAGGCGAGATCTTCCGCACCCGTCCAGACCGACACAGGTGCCCGCCCATCCTCCTATACAATGGGTACCGGGTCTTCCTTGGGGTACAGCGGCCGGGGCCTGGGGTTGACCACCCACCCCCACCTAGTGCTGAGGTTTAAGGAAGAGTACAGCTATACATCTGCTCCCCCTCTGGGGCTTCGTGGCCTGTTCTAGGGTGAACTTTACCGTTTACCTTCACCTTCACCAGACGATGTCATGTAATGTCGACTGATACATGGTAACCAACGTTCCAAAGGATCATAATGTCTTCACATTCAGGGTCGAACAGACCAGGAGTGGTCCACGTCCACGAAGACTTGGATATGGACCATTCTTTGTCGGCCAGACTCTGAAGATAAAGACACTACGATGTTTCGAAACGTCGATAACCAATAAATAGCCGACAAGTCGTACCTCAGAACACACGATTCTCAGCAATACCGCTGTGACAATATCTGTCGTAAATTCATCTGCCTTACATCGGGGAAAAGGCAAGAACAACTATAGAGAATTTATGAATCATATTGCAAAATGATTCAAAGTTTGTGGACCTAGTAAAAGTATCTAATTACAAAGAGCACGGTTGCCCCTAATAAATTAGCAGTTACTCCGCTTATTAAGGGGGAGGGGGGACGGGTTTGTGACCCTCGTGCTCATTACCGGCTAGAACGTATATCGTAACTGGTCCACATTCTGATCCAGATAAAGAAGTCATCCTTTCCTATTTCCTTAGCACCAATTTCAGCCAATATCTTCCCCCTGTGTATGCAAAGACCATCGAAGTGGTGTCTTCTCCTGAGGCCGTTGTAGACCAAAATTTGTATAAAACAATAGCCTATTTCTATAGTAAAACCAACCAGACGCACCAATGTCCCAAATTTATTTTATTTGGGTAACTCTGTACATGTTTCGGACAGTCTTTCCGTCCATCATCAGGAGTTCAAGACTGTACATACAGCAACAGGCATATGAGTATGTCAAACAGATACTGTCTGCTTGCTAACAAGTAGTCAGCAGTACCCGTTTTACATATGCCTGTTGCGGTATGTACAGTCTTGAACTCCTGATGATGGACGGAAAGACCGTCCGAAACATGTACAGTGTTACTCCATATAAAATAATTTTAGACACTGGTGCATCTAGTTTGTTTTACTATAGAAATATATTACGATGCACGGCTCTATGAATGTCGAAAAATAGGCTATTTTTTGTATCATCTACTTTCAACTGCAAGCTTATGAAAAACTGTTTTTCAGAAATGTTATGAAAACAGACTAGCTCTGGTTGGGGCACAGACTTGATGCAGGCGAACAGCTTGCAATATTGATGGTGTTTAGCATTAGTCTAAATTGTTAAATTTTCTCATGGCAGGAACAAAAGCGACACTCACCAATCAGAGTTGTCCGCTGCAATTTCACACGCTGTTGCCTTTCGTGTTATGAACTTAATTATATCAGTCTTAACCAGCATCGCGCTCTTTGTGAATGTAACAGGAAATTCATCATCTAGTATCGACCGTAACTGAGGTCTGGGTTGACGGAGCAAGATGGCGTACTTCCTGTGCAACACACAACATTTACACAAACTTGATGCTTATTTCGCATGTCACACTTCCCGGCTTTGTGCAGATGAGCTAGTACCATTCACTGATCACTGGAGCCAAGTGTTCTAAACCTGACACTCAGTGATGGACAGCACCTGTAATGAACGACGGGAAGTGACGTAATGCTACGTCGACTACAAACACTGCGATTTCTTAATAGCGGGCAGGCACAGAGAAGCGACAGGCACATTCCCTGCACAGTCTACTGCCGTTACAAAATGACAAATAGCCGTGAAACAACATCTATTATGCTACACTGTCTAAACACGAGTTCTCAAAATTGACTAAGAACAGGATGTTGAACGAGGGACATTTGAACCTTAAAGAGAAATGAGGTTAACAGAAGAATCAAGTAAACTGTACACGTAATTACAAGCCCCATAATTTGTATTACTCTTTAATGTTATTACTGTTTAAATAAAAGAGAATAAAATGGGCGAGGCATATAAGAGAATTCAGGAAAGATGCAAACGTGCTATGGAAGTTTAAGGAAACTTAGAAAGAGGGAAAGGCAGAAGTTTAATTGATGAACTGATGTTTAAGAAACAGGACGTACGTATGTAATCTGCAAAAATATACCAGGATAGGATCTAGTGGGACGCTTTTGTGAAAACTTTAATGAACTTGTGGGATGTATATCAGATGGGTAATCTTGAACAAATTCAAGAATCTGCACCGTGAAATACTAAAAGAAACTCGATTATCTTACACAACAAGCAGTCATCAAAAGTTATCCTCAACCCCACGTATTGATAATGTGGCTAAATCCAGAACGTGGGATGGTATATGCATGTAGCGCGCATGGGAAAAAAGACAAGCACTGGGAAAACGGATTGAACACCAAGAAACATGGGGGGGGGGGGGGCACATACTAAAAAAAACCCCCGACGGGAAGGGGCCTGTCGGTACAAAACATAGAAAGGGTTCCATTTCACCACAAACAGTT
>Ga0123352_10013017_pt1 | contig 13185 bp, 6 predicted proteins | sample TergutLab28metaG_FD_89700 | JGI IMG/M metagenome (GOLD analysis project Ga0123352, IMG submission 89700) | Labiotermes labralis P1 segment gut microbial communities from Petit-Saut dam, French Guiana - Lab288 P1 | ecosystem: Host-associated > Arthropoda: Insects > Digestive system > Gut ... | reverse complement strand
TTCACGATCGACCATAGCACCTGCAGAAGGAAAACAAAAAGAAACACAAAAAATGAAATACAGATCCAACAAATCAAAAAAAAGACATGCAACCAACATACCATAAGGTCAATAAAAAACAGTAACTTTAGAATGTACAACGACTCCCTGAGGATGGTTACATATAGTAACCGAAACATGTAGGAGTGATCAAAGATTTTAATGTTTTTACTTCTTCTTAAATATCTAATACCCCCTGAACTAGTCAGCTAATTCCTAGAGTTTCATGAAACTCGAAGTGTTGTTACCTTTTGCTACAGCACGTAACTGGACAATACGCTGAACCAGATCAATCCAATCCACTATCTTACGACCTGTTTCTTTAAAATTCTTTTTACTATTGTCGCCTCAGATACGTCCAATTTTACCAAGTGGGGTTTCCAACTAAACTCCACAGTTTTTTAGCACTCACACGAAAGCTACATGCTCTGACCAACCCATTCTCCTTGACTTGACGATCCTGGACACTAACAGAATTTTGTAAGGAATAGGACCTCCATCTTACAAAGTCCGTCCTTGTGTAGCCTTGTCAGTTCTCTCACTTTATGTCTCTCTCTGGTCGACACTTTTCACCCAGCACCATGCTCTCAAGTACCCTCAGTCAGTGGTCTGTCTGTAGGTTTGAAGCGAGTACGCTTAAAAACATACACTATTAGCTTGAAAAGATTTTGTCTGAATTATTCATTTATAACACCAAAGAATGCACATTAGACACACAAAATATACCCTTATACCGCTCCTACATGTTTCGACATCATTTACTTCATCCTCAGATGGCTAAACACCGACATAATAAACTTACTGATATGTAATGGATTACAAAATTAGTTCACATTTTATCACAACATTCACGCAGCAGTGTCAATATATAGGGTTCTTAATTTGTGATTAGAATGTTATGGGCATTTTTAAAAGTTTAAAACGTTAAGACAATTCCAGAGTAATATTTTGAAGGTGTCCTCACTAATTATGTTTACAAAATTTTATATTGAAAGTCTCTAAATTTTTCTTCGCATAAAAACATCCAATTTTTTGTTCGATCCTTTATGGATCTTGTCTTTCGAACGTATGAGTTTTATTAGTAATAATTCCTAAAATATATAAGACATTATCTTAAAATGCTTAAAGTCTAAAACCAGTTCTCTAGGTGTTGTGATCTCCTTGTATGAGGTAACTTTGACTAGATCTGTTTACAGATATGTGCGTGTCGATCGGACTGCATGGACCTATATTTCCACTTTAGGTTTCTTGTAGGTAAATGTAAATTTTCCCTTTGTTTAATTAAGAAATGCGCCATGACGGTATGTGGGAAAGTTGATGTAGTTTTCTAAGCCTCGTAAACTCCGGCTGTAGATATATGAAGGATCAGTTTCAGGCTTTGGTCTCTTTACGCGTTCTGCCCATTGAATATGAGGCTGGGTGGGTTCTACAGATGACGTAGACGCGATTAATAAATTTAAATTTTTTTCTCTGCTGAGAATCGAAATCCGGGCCCTTGGTTGTCCAGCCCGTAGCCCAGTCACAAACCTGGCTCCCCCAGCAATGAGACACAGCACTATCTGCAACAGGTCTATTGCCTCTAGCCAATTTGTCCGTGGAACCTAATCACAATGACCGGTCGATCTCGCACATCTGAACCTCATTAGGACTGGCGGCGCCATCAGAGGCTCAGTTTCTGGGAACGCATCTGAGAGGATTACTAGAGCCGCAGCTGACGTCAGCATCTCGCAGTGACCACCATCGAGAAGGATTCACATTCTAACGTCTGTTTCTCATTTGCTTAATATCCACATTGGGAGGTCCAGGTCCAAAAGACACACTAGTTGCGCTTATTCCCGCGTAACGTCACTTGAAACAGCTTCTAAGACGAAAATCTCGTTGCCCTCAGTATTATAATGGTAACTACACAGACCACCAGCTGTAACATTAACCGATATTTAAAACGGTGTACTCCTTATCGAGAACACAAAATTACCAACAAAGTGATTTGCAGTTGATGAAGCTGTCTAGTGTTCTGTTTTTAAAAGCGTATTAAAATGTGTTGGAATGATCCATCGTTAAAAAAGCAAAACTGTTCCCAAATTTCAGTTCGTAAACGAAAAATCGTAAAATTGGCACAAAATTTCCATTAAAAAAAACAAGTTAAAATTTCAGATTCTTTTCATATGCTCATAACTGGACACATCACGATTGAATTCAGGAACATTTCTGAAAAATGTTAATTGATTTGTACCTAAAAGTGTAAAGGACATACGCTTATTACCTTGACCCTGAGCACGACGGATGTCACGGAAGACTCGCATATGAAACTTGCATCCCACATTATTTTGCCTTCCTTTTTTTTTTTCTTGTAGTCCAACTAACCTTATTTCATAGTGGAATTTCTCATTACTGACCTCCAACTCATAAACAGGCGTCAGAGTTTCTGAAAGTACTTCTTGAAATATTCATATTAGAAGGGTTTTCTTGGAAAATTGTCCCTAATTTCTTCGAGTTAAAGTAAAATAGTCTACATGGTCACTTATACAGTTAATTTGTCAAATAATATGGTCAGGATTAAATATATTTAAAAGTTGGAATTTGTCTGTTAGAAAACACGGGTCATGTGATTGTGTGCACACATGTTGCTTTCTGAGGTCGTGTTAAGGTGACTTCATTAACTGCACAAGGATTTTCTTGATATCCACATCTATTATTTTGAAGTTCTAAATTTCTACTTTCTGTAAATCGTGCCTCATTCAAAAAAAATACGAGGTTTGATATTCTGATTTGGCTAGCACAGAAGGTCTAAATCGAAGATTTAACACTTCTCTGTGCAGTTTACTGTAATGAGGGATTTCTTCAAGCAACTTTCGAATACGTTTTATCCATGACACATACTTCGCATCAGTATTGCAAAGGACGTTGTTCAAAACAATGGAATTCGCAAGCGTCCTTATCCCATATGACCTCCCTTTGTAACGACAGAAGAATAGAATTTAATTGCCTCTGTCAGGCGCTCAGTTGACAGCGACAATCACACGGGAACTTTTTCGAAAACAAGCCCACACAAGATGAATTTTTATTTACTTGGGCGTGCATAATAAGTCGAACCCTATGTAGGGGTTCCAATAAATAAAAATATAACATTTTTTAGCGCATTTTTTAAAATTTATTACTGAGAAGTTTCCGGGAAAAAAGTGGCGATTTAGAATTAAAATTATTTGTACTGTACTTACGAGGAATAACAAGCCAAGCAATTTAAGCATAACGGCAAAGTAAGGCGCGTTCGCGCAACCATATTCTGAATACGTGTTTTTAGTCTTATTTATCCACAATGCAAAACGCATGTGCCGCATTATACTGTCACCTGTGGCCTGTCCAGATCTACCATTTGTTTACACATTATCTCATAAACGGCACGATTTTCGGGGAAAAAAAGTTTTTGGATATAAAATGTGTGGTTTGATTTTCTCTACTACATTTGTCTAACACATATCTCATTTTAAAGAACTCAGCGAGATATTATTATAATTGTACATAAATTTTCATGTGAAGTACCCGTTATTATTGTCGCAATTTGATTAAATTTGAATTTGCTCGACAAATTTTCTAAAAATACTCAAATACCAAATTTTATGAAAATTCGAGGGAACCGAGTTGGTTTATTCGGACGGATATGTGTGTGTATATATATATATATATATATATATATATATATATATATATATATATAAATGTTAGTCACACACAACATAAAAATTTTTATTTTAGAGGCGACTATTTTCGGCTCTGGTTTGTAGCCATCATCCCTGATTCAAGAAGAAATATACACAAAAAATTTAAAACTGCAATTTGGACTGGAAAACTTCTCTTTAATTTAAAATTCATTATATATATATATATATATATATATTGAGGGTTGTCTGATACAAGAAACCTATATATATGACGAAATTGTGTACATTTAAAATTAAGAATTAAAATGTTTTCAATTGTAGGGATGCAAAATATAAAATTAAAAAAACACACTTCTTGTTCGTATAATAGACACCGACAAGATGCACTATTTCTCAACTTTATTTTGATATACAACCCTACATGGACTTATCGTCCATCATCAGGGATAGTGCATTCACAGCAACTGGTGTCTGTCATACTATTTATGTTGACTGTCTGCTAGCAGTCAACATAAATAGCGTTGCATATCAAAATAAATTTGAGAAATTGTGCATCTTGCTGTCTTCTATTACACCAATACATCACGATTCGCGGTCCTCAGAAAGTATTAAAAAAAACACTTTTTTATGTACGATGCAGGACCCTTCCGATTTTGGACGATTACGCAGATAAAAGAGCAGTTTTTAATTTATTATTATTTCACTTATAAAAATTATTTATTATGTTAGATATTATATCGTGTAATTACTTCACTGTGACATAGCAAGAATTTGGCATCAATGTGAGAGTGGCCGGTGGCTGCCAAATGATGGAATCTGTTGAAGGGTTGTCCGCTTCTGCTTCAGGTTTCATGTGCTGAGTCGACGTTCTTGATCCAGGAGAATGAGTTTCATCAGGTTTCAGACAAAAGTAAGTTTCAGTGTGGTGATTTTTGCATCCTGTTTTTCGTTCCGTAAATTTCGTGGCATCATGCAAGGAAGAAATTTAGGTCACGTCTGGAGGCAAAACTTCTTCCTTAATAAGATCATTGTCCTTCCGAATTGCTGTTGCCTCTTCCCAATATTTGAACAAGTGTAGTGACTAATGTTTCTTTCATCGGAATGCCTAACGTAAAACTGACATCAACGAAAAAAATTTGAAAGCTTGCTATTTGTACCTAAATTTTTTATGGTTAGGTACTCTGATCTAGCACCTTCATATTCCTTGAACTGAAGGGGTTCACTTTTATATATTTCTCCCTAATCTGTTGTTTTCAACGTCCGTGCTCTTAACTTCTCCGCATCCTTCTTCAAATTCCAGCTTTAGAGTTGTTTTTGGACACGTACCGCGGTTTGTAAAAGATAGACAAATCAATGCCCACTATTTCACAGAAAGATTTATAACACAACATTTATGTTTTTGAGTGATATTATCTCAAGCTAAAGCAATGTTATATATTGCATCTGAACTGCTTATTTCTTCCGCTGTTTTGTTTTCACTGTTAAATGTTGAAAAGAATTATCTTAGGGTCAACTGGGAATAATACACTCTGAAGTAACTACAACCCCGTAATTCGTTGGATGGTGAATATATATAGCATCAGGAAGAACAGCCTCTCTAATCTAAGTGTAAATGGAGTACTTTTCAACATTAATAAAATGGCCAGGGGCATTAACTATTATAGAAAGCAAATTGCCAGTGTTTCTGAATGTCCCAAATCAATTTTGACTTCTCATGGTTTCCAAAAACTCTGTAACTTCTAAATATTCTTAATGGCCCTAAATTTTTAAGGGACGAAATGTCATTCCTTAGATGATAACAAGCGGCCGGGGTGTGGGGCTGACCCCCCACCCCATCCCCATATAGAGTGCAGAGGTCCTAGAAAGAGTACAGCCATACCTCTACTCACCCTAAGGGTCTTCGTGGCGTATAAAAAAGGGTGAAAACCTAAATTTAACTCAAATTTATTTTATATTGTTATTGGCTGTCGATTAAACAGGTCAAGAGCCCTTCTATTTTTTTTATGTATAACAGCACCTGTAGCTCGCTTTCAACGCTCCAATGTGGTACCATTAACAATGACTTCAGCAACTTCTGCCACTTTTTCTTTAGTGTAATATTTACAGTTAATGGACACAAACTCGTGCCTGCACAGTTGTCCCTGTTCAGCTAGCCATATTACAAATTTGTTCTGTAAGTTTATATTTTTAGCTACAGTTAACGAACTGCTTACTTTCGTAGATTTGTCACTGTAAGTCGCTTTAAATGTATTTTGGACTCAAGTTTTAAGAAATTTTTAAGAAAAGGTTACCAAATTGTGATTGCTGGCAAGTGTAAATTAATAATACGAATCCAAAACTCATACTGAGGTACTGGTAATAATGTGAGAACAAGAGGGTACGAGAGAAAGGAATTCAATAATCTCGCAGGCAAATTACTCGCTTGTAGCTCGGACGTGTAAAAGTGCGCAAGTTCACTCATTTGTGACAATATCTGTAGGTTTATTCATCGCTCGTTTAAGCGAACACACTTAAACAATGTGTTGGTTTAACGAGGGATTAGTTTACGGGTTTGCATAAAATATTTCTACTTATATCCTCAAATGAAACAGCCCCGTTATGTTTCAGATTGGGTTTTAATTACCACTTTCCAATATCAAATGAAAAAATTATCTATATGTTATGGAGCTGGGACAGCTCAGTCAGAATAGGTACTAGACTACAGTCTGGACAATAAATGTATCACGGTTTGATTCCCGGAAGGTAAGAAGCAATTTTCTTCCTCAAAACTTCCAGATCGTCTCTCGGAACCACTCAGTTTCTATTCAGTGGGCCCTGTGCAATATTGCCTCAGGAGTAAAGCAGCCTAGGCGAGAAGATGGCCATTCATCTCTATCGAATGTTAACATTAAGAATGCGTGCAGCTACAGTTTCAGCTTCCCATATTCCTACAAGCTATGGACGTGCGAATTTTCCCTTTATTTTTGTACTAGGTGCTGACAAACAGTTCTAACAAACACTGATGATCGAGTAGACGTTAACCTACCTCAACAGGTTTTTACGTTTTGTTGACCGTACATCCTAATATAATGATAGTCTTTTTTTACTAACTTCATGCACAAATTCTTTATTTTAATACATTTATTACATTCCTCTACATGTTTCGAGCACTATTGTGCTAATCTTCAGGAGGACAATTGTATTAACACAGCATCTGGTATCGTCACTCTCTTTGGTTGACTGTTCAGCACACAGGTTACGAGAGGACTACCTCAACAGGTTTTATGTATTTATTTTGTTGTAAAGTGAACTTAAAGTGTTTCATTTTTTATTACATTCTGTTCCGTGGAATTTGTTTTAAATTCTTTTTTTCATATATAGGCCTAATTCAATGCGCAAACCTGGAAGTTAATGTTTTTTTAAACGTCTAACTTTGGGTCCCTAAACTGTGGTCGCTAGGGGGTTCGCAGATACTTTCAAAATAACAAATTTTAGTTTTATGAAATGCTTCAATATTTAATATTATCTCATAAAAGAAACACGATTTTGCCGTACGATGTACTGCATTCTCACTGACGCTAGCGGAGCTTATTAAAAAACCCCTTAGGTTATAAATCAAAGAAAAGAATTAATAGAAATTGCTGAATTTACAGTTCCTTCACTAGACGGATAAATAAAAAAGTTGTTAACTCCAAACGAGCGAAGTAACTTCGATTTCACTCGGCTTCAGTCTTTACCAGACGACTGATTTCAGATTCACGCGAAAGTGTGAAACTGAATGTGTAATATGTGTACATGCGTGTGATTGGTCTGGGAGTGCTCCAAAGTTTTTGAAACTAAAAAAATTCTGGAGCAAGAAAATTTTGGAAATATGTATTCTTCTTCATCCGCAATAAAAGATGGGACGGGGAGAAGCAAACTGAAGCCTGAGAACCACAGCTATCCTTAGTCAACTTCTTTGAAGCTGTCGGAACATTACACTTAAATTGAATCAATTCTTGTGCAACGTGATCAAGATCTCATTACTTCCTGAATTTTATTGTAGGCTTTATAAAACTGATGCTTTAATGGTGTTGATGAATGGCATTCCGGCACAACAGCATAGATGCACCGTGGTGCTGGTATCATTGAAATTAGTTCGGAGAGAGAAGCGAGCTTTAATTAATTCCAGTACACAGGCTACTGTCGGCAGTGGACTGCACAAAGCTGGGCCCTGGGCAGATTCTATGTAGCAGCACTTCAAAAACATTGATCCTGCTGACTTTACATTTGTGTTCTTTGGTAAGTTAGAGGAACCGGAGGGATTGCAGAGCTCTGTCAATTTCTTAGACGGTATAGCGTCATTTGTAGGATGACAGGAAAATTATTAATTGGAAAGAATTCGGAGGAATTGGTTGTGGCCTAATCGTGGTTCTATCACGGCATTTGCCTGGAGGGACTGCAAAAAGCACGCAATAACTCAGCCAGGATATTTTGACGTTTTGCTGACCGTGCATCTCAGTATATTTATCTCAGTATTTAACGAACTTGATGCACAAAATTTGTTTCAGAATAAGTTTTATTACATGCCTCTACATGTGTACGAGACGGCCACCTATAGGTGTGATGATACCAGAGGCTGTGTAATGCAATTTTGACCTCCTGATGATGAGCACATGTGCTCGAAACATGTAGAGACATGTAATAAAACTTACTGTGAAACAAATTTTGTGCATCAAGTTGGTTAAATACTGAGATAAATCAGCCAGGACAGTTGGTTTCACAGTCGGGATTCCACTGGATCTACAGAGTCACCGCAACGTTAAACTCCTCGTTCTTTAGGTTTCTCCGGAAGGATCTCATTGGCCCCTGCATTTACTTAGAGACCTATGTTCCAGTAATGGGTTAGACCTGCGGATGGCAGCTGCTAATATACTCAAGAAGTAAAGTACCTGTTCTTCACCTGGAATGTGGTTATTTTCTTGTCAGAAGTACATTATATGGCGGTTAAAATTTACGGAAGAATCGTCCTGTTATGAATTCAAATTTCCTTGTGTAATCGAAAGAAATACATAGAATTAAGATTCGAATCCCATTCGAATATTCTACTTGCGTATGTCCGTAACAGCCCAGGTTGCCTTGCATAAAGAAAAGATTGAGTCTGAGTATAAATACCGTATCTTTTTTCGTTCTCTGCCATGCCAAAGGCAGTAAACAGGAAACACGGAAATGATCTAGGCCACTATCGCATAATTGCATTAAGTAAACAAAAGCGGACAGCATAGAAGTTGCGATCCATATGGCTCGATGATTTGGTTCACAGGTTAAGAGAAATTTATCACTATAGGAGTAATATTAGGAAATGGTGGTCTTTTTAATAGGATTTTACACGAATTGCTTTTTTGGGGGTTTCCAAAGTTCCAGAGGCATATACTGGCATCATAGGTGTCAGTGACTTTGTTCAGATGGAGGTTGCAAATTTTCTCTCTTTCTTTCTTTCTTTCTTTCTTCTTCTTCTCTTCTCTTCTTCTCTTCTTCTTCTCTTCTCTTCTTCTCTTCTTCTTCTTCTTCTTCTTCTTCTGTTGCGCAAAAGCCCAACTCAGGCCTAGGACGCCTCACTCGTATTTAGAGTTCTAGACCACACACATCTAGACACACACCCAGTAGGACTCCTCTGAACGAGCGATCCGTTCGTCGCAGAGGCCGCTACCTACACACCACACAAACTACACCACAGACAAACATCCACGTTCTCAGTGGTATTTGAACCCTCTACCCCAGCAATAGCGACTTTACGACCACCAGATCGGCAGGAACTAAAACTAACTGAACCAAATTCAGTCACCCCGAAGACTGAGACAGTAGGCTCTTCTGAAACGTCGGAAGAAACCAAACCCAAAAAGATCATCATTTAAAACTCCCGCCACGTAAACTTGAAAGTTACATGTTACGAAATGTTATAGCCTTGGGACTTCAAAGAATTTCTCCGCAGGTCCTAATGTAATCACAGATTTAGACAAGACAGTTAATGTACATACATACATACATACAAGTATAAACGTAACATTGAGGCGCTTTCGCCTAAACAGTGGTGCCGCGCAAAAGCAAAAAGTATCACATATTCTGAGTGTGTGTCTATAGCCTTAGTTACCCAACATACAAAGTGCATCCGCCGTTGTTATCTGCGGTCATCTGTGGCTTGTCTGGCTCTTCGACCTTATCTTATAAACGACACAATTTTCGAAAAGTTATTGCGCATAGAATGGTGTTTTGATTTTCTCTACAACTTTTGTTTGAAAAAATTCTCATTCTAAAAAGAATTCAGTAAGATTTTATCATAAATGTACATACGTCTTCACGTCAAGTGCCCTTTATTCTTGTCAGATTGTAATTAAACCTGAATTTTCTCGACAAATTTTAGAAAAATATGTATAAAGTATTATAGAAATTCGTCCAGTGGGTGCCGAGTTATTCAATGCAGACAGACTGACGGACGGACAGACAGACATGACGAAGCTAACAGTCGCTTTTGGCAGTTTTTTGAAAGGGCCTAAAATTGCTGAGGTGAATGACTGGATGCAAGAGACGGAAGCTCTTACTGAGCAACTCACTCACTCTCTCAGTAGCTGCATAGAGTAGTGTTACTCTGCAGGCATTTGTGAGTTGTACTTACTTGGTGCCCGGTTCGAATCTGCCCCGAGATAGCAGCTACCGTGACTGAGGTATTTAGCGACTTGTCTTGGTCCCTACAGGCATATATAGAATACTGCCTCGATTAGGCTACGACAAATTCCTGCCAGAAATTTCAAATTCTTTTAACATTCTTCCTACCAAATAGCAGTGCAGAAGAAAAACACAAAGAAAAGAAGCGATTCACCTTTCAGTTAGTCCTGATTTTCCAGGTCCCTTATGCAAACGACAGGCTCAGTGTCATTTTACGAGAGACATAAATGGCGAAGTCCAGAGTGTCACAGAAACACAAATTGAAGAAGGAATAGTTAATGTAATATTTGCACTTAAGTTGAGTTCGTGAGCCATTTACCTGTTACGAACGACATCGATCGCGCAGTGACATGAGCTGCTTCTGCTTGAGACGGTTAGTGAAATACGTACAAATGTTTGCTGCCAGGATAGTAACACCGAAGTCCGTACACAAACACACACACTACCGGTGAACTACCTGCGATCTCCTCAGACGCGGCGATTGCCTCTCTATGGATTGTGCAACGTCATTCCAGCTACCGAATACTCATATCCAGGGTTGTCCATATTACCGCTGTCATAACACACAGTGGACATTAATTTTAAAAACTGTATAAATTCTTTCCGCTGAAAGAAAGTTTCATGAATTGCGAGTTTGAAAGTAAATTCGACACTGCAGTTCACCAGACACGACGCCATAAAGAAGTAAAAGAGACTGAAGGTATCGCTCCACGCATTCTTAACCGCTGCCCTGGATTAAGGCAATTGTTTTGCTTTGCGCCTTGGACGCTCTACCCCTTTCAGTTACCCAAAGTACCCATTTTTCCGAGCTTGACGGTCCCTGAAGTCAATCTCGACTTTTGGAAAACAGAAAAATCTTCTTACGTTTGACGGGTAATTACCCCCATATTTTAGTCATCCAGCCTGCTGCACTGTCAATTTTTCATTTATATTTTTGACAATTGCGGATAGTTGCCTGTAACTTTTTAGATATGGTAGAATCTGCCTCTGAGATAGACATTATAAATGACAAAATAAATCGCTCGTAACACGCAGAGGATTAAAATAGACTGTACGCAGTTCTGTGGCTCTGCGGCTAAAACTAAGTCAGAAGAGCTTTATTTCACTGTCGCCCAGTTCTGCTCGCCTGAGTTGTCTCGCCGTGGTTTGCCCCAGACGTCAGTAAGTGTTCAAGATTCGCAGATGTTTAGAACAAAACACGTAAATTATGTCAAAGTGAGTTCCAAAATGACTTCTGGTTGCTCTTAATGGGTGTCGCCATGCAACAGATCAGTGATGAACAACTGTTCTTTGTGGGTTCTAAAAAGAATACATTTAAATTTCAGTTTCGAAGAGCAGATACACAAATACACTGAAAATTCAGTAAAAATACGTAACTCTTCCATTTTCTACCACAGACAAGAGACAAAAAATTATTATGATATTTACAAATATAAACGCTAGTCACGGCTGTCAAAGCGAGTATTGCGGTAGAGCTTTGGGTATGAGGCTAATCCTCATTCCCAGTGCTTCTGTAACTACAGAAATAAATTTTAACTATTGTTTAAAAATGTTAGCTACTGTACATTGTGTTACTGAGAGGGAAGCAAACACATCCCCAGCTATCAACATTTGCGCTGACGTCACACCTACACGTATGAGAATTTCCTCTGGCCATTTAAATATCACAACAATGTGTTTCGAAACAAAATGGTCCATTGAGCAGAACAAATCAAACGGCTTTCTCTTTCAACACAAACACACCGGCACAGCGGCTGACTCCAAACAGAAACCACCACAGTGAATAGTTTGATCTGACCGATGTTCCGGGTTTGATGGGGGAAATATTTTTTAAACATCCAAGCCAGTGCGGCTGTCTAGTGGTTAGGTACGACCCACAGTTCTGAGGTCAGCCATTTCGATGGATATATGCTATACGGTCTGACTTATATAAACCATAAATTCCGGTGAGATATAGGCGTTCGTATGAAAGCGGAGTTTTCCGCAAAACGTAAAATATTGCACTTATTTCGGCACTTTGGAGTGAAGCTCAACTACAGATGTATAATTACAGAGCATGAAACAGCGTCCTTCTTCTTCGTTCTGTTGATCAAGAATTTCCCTCCGATTTACAAAGCCCAAAGTTTAATTACCGTATTTAAACAGCCCACAACTAGGCCGTTTCTTAGGCAGCTTTCGTCCAGCTCAAAACCCCAGATGGTGCCGTCTTAATGTAAACAATTCAATTGCTGTTAAACTTCTAAAGTGGCGCCTCCCCTTTTTTTAATTCTATGTTCATATCAACATTTTCTCCCTCGTATTCCAGCCACGCATTCTGTACACTGAAAAACGCGTTGCAGCTTTTCTGCATTCCGAACACAATGAATAAATTTTCGACGTCGGCAAGCACGTAAGTGCGCCCTGTTTACAAAAATTCAGTCAACATTTAGTCAAACTGGCAAGATATATTTTCGCAAGTGTTGAGTGGCAGATCAACATCAGGTGTATTCAATTCAGTCTACCTAACATTCGTAACACTGTGTGCAATTAATATCTAATTAAAGTAAATTTTCGTCGTATTTGTGACAGTTGTCATCAGTGAAGAAGTATTCTGCCACATTAATTTGTACCTTCCTATTGATTTATTTATTTCTATGTTCCTATTTCTCTCATCTTTCCTTATATCTTAATATTTTCTGAAACTGTACTATGGCCCTGGGGTCGACTCAGCCTCTAACAGAAATGAGTACCAGAAGCATTTCCTGGGGGTAAAGGCGGCCGGTGCGTAAGGCTGACAACCTTACCACCATCCTGTGCCGTTGTCATG
>Ga0123352_10013016_pt1 | contig 13185 bp, 17 predicted proteins | sample TergutLab28metaG_FD_89700 | JGI IMG/M metagenome (GOLD analysis project Ga0123352, IMG submission 89700) | Labiotermes labralis P1 segment gut microbial communities from Petit-Saut dam, French Guiana - Lab288 P1 | ecosystem: Host-associated > Arthropoda: Insects > Digestive system > Gut ... | reverse complement strand
TTTTTTTGTTTTGTTTTTTTTTTTTTTTTTTTTTTTTTTTTGGGGGGGGGGGGGGAATTGTGGTTTTATTGTGCTGTTTTCATAACATATAATCACATAACACATCAGCAAAATGTAGAAAAAAAGTAATGAGACTGTTGAGAACGTACGATGGCACTAGCCTGCCTACACTGCCAGTTACCATTACTGTCGTACTTGCGAAATGTTGCTACGTGTCAGCCAGGCGTGGAACGGTAGCCAAGCAACAGGGATAACATGGAGGCACAAGTAGTTCGTCAACCTGAGAGGTATTTTCTGTAGTTGCTAGCAGCATTGTCTTTCATCATTATCTTTGAATTTAATTGATTTTAGCAACTAATGTTTTCCTGTCATTATTTCTGTTCTTACAAGCTGTTATACCTGTTTTCCTATTATTACTTCATGTATGTATGCCCTACACACTGTACTTGCCATGTCATGCCCTACACAGCAAGTCAGGATGCTGACAAATGATTGAAAATCACTGAAGAATTGGAGTAAAATCTGATTGTGACATATATGGATCAAGAAAGCTACACGATTCAAATCAGCACCATCAAACAAGTGTGATTACTGTGTAGGAACGGGAGAAGTGGGAAAGGTTAACAAGAAGAAAAACATCACCTTGAACTGATGAAACTGTCAAATCATCCTTTTATGAATACGGCATTAGTGAGCACAATGAACAGAATATTTTGAAATTGTAATGGTGCTGTCTCATCTGAAACATTAAGACTCCAACTAACCGGTTGTAAATTACAGATTTCTTCAGTAAATGGCAATTTGCATGCAGGTATTTAGGCAACTACTGAATTCTTTATTATTTTGTAGGCCTAAGTGGAAAATGTTTTTGAAAGGAAAGTGTATAGAAGAATTGTAGGCCCAGTATATGACAAAGAAAAATAAAATTTGAGGATATTAACCAACAAATACATTTATGCAAGTGTTAAAAAATCTGCTATAATAGAGACAATAAGGTTAAATAGATTACGTTGGTTTGGGCATGTACAGAGAATGGAAGAAAATAGAATTCCCAAAAGGTTATTATATGTGAATTTGGGAACAACAAGATTGAGAGGTAGACCAAGAAATAGATAGCAAGATGAGGTGAGAGAGGATGGAAGAATAGTTGGTGGGGAAGGGTGGCAGGAAAAAGTACACAACAGAGAGGAATGGAAGAAGCTCCTGAGAACGGCAAGGAATCGTCGCATTCTGCGCATGCCAATGAAATGAATGAATGAGTGAACGAATAAGTGGAAAATGTGAAGATTTCAATTTATGTTGCTTTCTTGTGGTTCCGACACATTTTAACGCTTCTTACAACCATCATTTCTGCAATCCCTTGAGAAACAACGGACAGGGGTTTTTACTGTATTGCTCATACTGTCATCACTGTGTTTGGTAACAACTACAGAATGTCTCACTTAAGGAAGTGATAACAATTAAGTGGCACAGTCATCTAATTACAGTGTCTTTCGAATTATATGAGTACTTTGTTTTGCTTAGTGACTTAGGTATGAAATAACAGACATTTCAGCATAAATTACAATAACAATTACATGGCAGAACCATGTCACATTATTTTACAATAAAAATGATGATGAAAAGAAGTGAAATAAAAGAAATATGTGTAAAACAGAAGTACCTCTATTGCATCTCGAAGAGCTCCTGCCAGAAGAAAAAAAGCCGCAGCATGCTCAAATCGCTGCTTCCCAAGCAAAGCAAACGCATTTTTAAGAGCTGCCTTTCGCCACCGATCTTCTGAGAAGTTGTTGGAGAAGAAGTGTGTCATGCGCTCATCCCGTTTTGAACGGAACAGTCCCCACACGAGACTCTTCTTCTTCATGGCAAGGTAAAAAATGGCAGCATCCAAAGGATCCTGCTTCACCTTATATGATGCTTTTGCAACCTGAAGAGAAACACTTTTATTTGCACACTGACCATTCAATACAGGGTGACAGCCTCCATGGAAAAACAAATTTCTCAAGACCACAATTTGAAATGATAAAATCAGTTACATCAGTAACACACATCACTTTAAGGCAAGGACTAGAACACAAAAACATTGACCGGAAATGAAGAAAAACAAGCAGAAGAGGAAAAATCATATACAAAATGTGGTACCCAACTTCTGATCAGTATTGTACAAACAATGATGATAAGTTATGCTTTATTTCGTCAGCTGCTCATATTATTCATTAGATCTGCAATGGCATTATTTTCTCTATACAGATTAATGGACAAATGTATCTTAAACACATATATATCTCAGTGCAGGTACTTTCATTCTAAATGAAATTTCATGCTGCATTTATTCAAGAGGAACTTCTCCTTGGAGGTTACCACGGTATTATATACAAAAATAAGCCAACTGATGCCAGCAGTGGAACTACAATCAGATGTTACAAAAAAATTAGAGATCATGTTGAATTTAACGTAGCATAGTAAACCGACTTAACACGACAATTTCCACAAGAAATAATACACACATTACAAAAAGAGTACTTTGTTGCCTAACCAAAACTCTTTCTTGCAAAAAAGAAACATGTATGAAAGAACAAGTAACAAAATCATATACAATCCTAGCAGAAAAATACAAACATACCTGAATTGAAGAGAACTTAACAAAAAAAAAAAACAATTGCCACACCTAGCACAGTGCTCATCTAGTGTTATTTCTAAACAGAAATAATCACCAGACAGTTCTGTACATCAAATGCGGCAGAATTTACTAAATGGCCCATTATTTAAATGTGTGCATTGCTGCAGCTCTGCACATTTTAATTGGATTTAGTACATGTTTACAATAATTACCATTTTGTTCTGTGCAAAGGTAATAACGAAGTGGGGCTCAGTAGAAACCACAAACACATTCATTCATCTATCATTGATACTGTACAATGTCAATATTTGACAACACTGTTAAGTAATGCAAATAAAAAAAAAAATGGATTTAATTTAATGTCACATGTCTCGAGATCAGAATGCAGGACGAATTCACAGTGTGAGGATTGATAATAGTACCTTCGAGGGTGGAAGAGTTTAAATATTTGGGAACAACTTTAACTAATCAAAATTCTATTGCAGAAGAAACTAAGAGCAGATTGAGGTCAGGAAATGCTTGCTATCATTCGGAGCAGAATCTTTTGTCTTCTAGGTTGCTATCCAAAAATTTAAAGATTAAGATATATAGAACTATAATTTTGCCTGTTGTTTTGTATGGGTGTGAAACTTGGTCGTTGACATTGCGGGAGGAAAGGAAGCTGAGGGTGTTGTTGAGGAGAATATTTGGACCTAGGAGGGACGAGGTAACGGGGGGAATGGAGGAGCTAAATGATTTGTACTCCTCACCCAATACAGTGCGGGTGATAAAATCAAGAAGAATGAGATGGGCTGGGCATGTGGCGTGTATGGGTGTGGAGAGGAGGGTGTATAGGGTCTTGGTGGGGAAACCGGAGGGAAAGAGACCACTGGGGAGACCTAGGCGTAGATGGGTGGATAATATTTGGATGGATCTCCAGGAGGTGGGATGTGGGTATATGGACTGGATTGGGCTGGCCCAGGATAGGGACAGGTGGTGGACGCTTGTGAGTGTGATAATTAACCTTCGGGTTCTGTGAAATGCGCAGGGTATTTCTTGACTAGCTGCAAACCAGTTAGCTTCTCAAGAAGGACTCTGCACCATGGAGTGAGTAAGTAAGTAAGTAAGTAAGTAAGCAAGTAAGTAATTAAGTCACATTTAAGAATCAGAGTCCAAGAAATCCAAGCAGTGCAAATGTCACAGCCAATCAAAAAATACAAGCATGTGCTGGCCAAGCAATGGCTACCATCAGCTTCAATCACCAGGGCATGTGTCATTTTCATGTCTTTAAGCTGTCTGAGAAAACCATTAAAGCAAGAAAACCAAATACTGAAATGCAGCAGGCTGTGCACAATTGGTTCTATTATTAGACTACAGAATTCTGCCAGAAGGGCATATATCACTTCATTTACAGAAGGGAGAATGTCTTGAACTTACAGTAAATATCTTGGATTGAGCCAAATAATCTCTGGTGACTGTCCCAACTTAGGTTTCTACCGAGTGTCGCTTAGAAAATACGTTAATTGCAAACTGTACCTTCTCTATGCATGTTTTGAGCAGCGTGTGGTTGCGGAGCCACCATCCCACACCCAGTTCCTTCAGAGTGGCCCACCTGGGACTGCCTTTGGCGTATGATGGAATAAGAGCAAGCAACTCCTCTTCACTCTCTGAGTGGAAAGCCCATACAAGGTTGTTAGTGCCAACACCTTGTCGCTGGAACTGGGCTCGCTGAACAATTGGCAAGCATCGTAATAAATAGTTGTAATGCTTCATGGCCAACAGAAATCTCAGTCCACAGTCATCAAGAGAATCTGAAATAAATGAAACAGAAATAAGTTCTAAGAGAATACAGCATGTATGTGACTAGGTTTCTGATCACAATGTTCAGCATACCAGAGTAAATCATTTACTACGAACTACCAATGCATACCAAAACAATGAAACTGCAAATGAACAATAAAATTTTCAATATGGATACCTCAAATTACAACAAACAGTAATCACAAAAAGAACCATTATATCTACAAACCTGAAGAAATATCTTCCCCTTCTGGCATGCCAGATAAGTTTTCTTTGGCAATTGCAGTCTTTGCGGCATCAATAGCAAAGCGCTCAGCGAAGTCAGTGTTACATGTTGACACAGTGTCCGCCAAAGCTAGTAGATGCATCTGGTCCAGACTTGACAGACCAGGGAGATGCGTGTGGGTAAGCAAGCGAGATAGCAGCCGTCCCTGGTAACAACGAAGAACATACATAGAACAATAAACAAACCATAGGAGTAAGTGGAACCTATTTACCAAGCATTTCAGTGCAGGTTTTAAAACCACTGACAGTAGAAGATATTTATTTTTAGCTCGAGGGTTTATTTTAATGGGAAGCTGACCTCTGTGCTTTGAGCACCACCACATCAACATATATATATATAAAAAGGTAAAACAGTCCCATTACAGGCCTGGAGTGGCCCAGAGGGTTCCAGGAAGTTAAGGTTCCCAGATTTCGTAACAATGGCACAGGATGGTGGTAAGGTTGTCAGCCTTACGCATTGGCCACCTTTACCCTTAGGAAATACTCCTGGTACTCATTTCTGTTAGAGGCCGAGTCGACCCCAGGGCCATAGTGCGATCGGAAGGATTTTATGTCAATGAAAAATCCACTGACAACAGTTGGGATCGAACCAGTGACCTTCCGATTTGTAGTACAGCACCTTAAAAACTGTGCTACCGCGGTCCCCCAACATATATATATATATATCTTGATACTGCTCATAAATACCTCAAAATTTGAAAAAAAAAAAAAATCTGTACAGTTACTTAAAAGCCCTATTTCCCTATACAGAGCCACTGACAGCATAAATCATAAATCCTTTAATTACCAAAATGGAATGTCAGGAAGTGGGGTTTGATAACACTGAAGCCAGCTTGCTTACAAAGCAACTTGAACACAAAATGTCAGTGACACACTCAAATCTCGACAACTGACACAAGGGAATTAACATTGCTCCTTACCTGCCTAGGTCCAAAATGAGAAAGCCCTTGTCGCTCTTGATTAACAGAGGTTCGACGATCGTGCCTCCTTGGTGAATCCGGTTCATCTTCTAATAAATCATCTAAGGATTCATCTGCCACCGCCAAACTCCCATCAAACAAATCGTTGTAATCCTGCTGGTCTTCGCACTTCTGGGCACTCATTGTTGGTGCCTCCTTGTCTGCAGCCAACAGAGTCCAGAGGGGCAGTGGTGGAATGGATGTGATTTCTGCATAGTCTAATGTCAATTCCTCTGGTATTGCAGTAGTAGAGCCTCGTTGTTCCAATGGACTAGTAGTGCCTGAATCAAGGGCAAACGTTAAAAAAAAAAAATATCATCCTCACTAAGATTTTGAACACAGTGCTGTAAGAGACGCATCATTTCACTTCATAATCACACATGTAATAAACAAATTACATACATAAGGAAGCACATCAGTATTACGATGTTTTTCAAAGTTACAAGTTACATTCATTATCATAATATTTCCTTATAATCAATTACTTACGATTTTCTGTTTTACAACATTCAATGCATTTTGTCACATGACACACTGCGTGTCTGTCGAGATATCAGTGAGTGTAAAAGCAATTATACATACCCTACAAAAATAATGTAAACTACCACAGATCAGCCTTGCAACCACAATGAATCGAAAATGAAAATGACCTTTCTGGTAGTTACCACATGACTGAACAATAGAATGAATAGTGATGCATCTCAAACACAATATGTCACACTGTAACAACCTAGTATTGTACCTCTGAGTTTAAGGCATGGATTGCAGGTATATGGACAATACGCATTGCCATTTTAAAGTCCTGCTGTACTACACGACCCTAAAAATAGGTGCATAGAGCTCCCCTGAAATATTTGTAACCATTTACCAATCAACAAGGCATAATATCCCAGAATTCTTTAAGTCTTCAGCACTAACATAGAAACCTCAAATCTTGCTTCACATCTGCCAATGCCCTTCTAGTGCGTGTAGATTCACTTATCTAGTAGCTCACTTTAAGTTTTTTACATTTAAACTTCAGAATGCAGTGTCCATGACATACACAAATATTAGCAGGACATACTATGTACAAAAGCAATGTAAAATTACTATTAACAAACAGGAAAATACATTCCCCTCTGTGCACTATTTTAAGAATGGGGTCCACTTTTTTAACATTAGGAAAGATTGGACCAGAGAGACATTCTGTTCAGAAAATATAACAATCTACACAGAATTTGTCAGCACCTTTGTACTTTGAATATTTTAAAAATAAGATATAAATTATGCAAGAAGGGAACATCACGTGACACAATACTATTTGATGCACTTTGTGAAGCCCCTTCACCGTGATGCAGCGAAACATCAACACGCGAATAACATGTTATGTCTACAAAACTGTGTTTATTGTACAGAACAGATTCAAAATAAGAAACCTTGAGCCATATGATGCCAATTTATGGAAATACAAAGTTCCAAACCTAATGCAACATGGCCCTCAGTTCCTTCCCCTCTGCTACATGAGTAAGCTGTTCACAAATTACAAAGGAAAAAGAATTACATAACCAAATATTGTCTTTTGCAAATAAATATATTATTACCCTCTAGTCATGGCATACCTGCTCCAATATAGCTGACCGATAACGTACGTGAACGAGACCACCCTCTTTGTCTCACTGCGCTCTCTTCATCGGTGCTCCCTCCTTGACGTATAGCACAAGTGCCTGATATACATCTGCATCACACAACATATAACAGATGTAAGACAAGTTGCAAGCACAACACATTGCTGCATATTATGACTAAAATATAAATAATATTTACTCAAATACATGATGATAATTTGCTTTCTAACTCATCGCTTGAAAAATGTGGGTCACCTCATACTCACACACAAAGTTAAACTTGTTAACATCTTCTGTAGTTATCTGACTAATATAACACCACGTATGTTCTAACATTCATTTATTTCTCATATACGCAACATGTTTCGGCCGACAATTTCAGCCATCATCAGGTGATATCACAACAATATAAAAGGTACAATTCCAATTTTACCTTCTATACTGCTGTAATATCACCTGATGCTGGACGAAACATGTCACAAGTGTGAGAAATAAATGAATGTCAGAACATCAATGGATAACTATAGCAGACATAAATTAAATAAATACAACAGGATGATATCATCCAAGTTTCTATCAGCTAGTCAAGCTCAACTCATCAACAGATATAAGAATATAAAAGGGAAGTTATTTAAAGCCTCTTCCTCAATTTTAAATTTTATATCATTGTAATACTAAGAGCAGATTGAGGTTAGGAAATGCTTGCTATCATTCGGTGCATAATTTTTTGTCTTCTAGGTTGCTATCCAAAAATTTAAAGCTCAAGATATATAGAACTATAATTTTGCCTGTTGTTTTGTGTGGGTGTGAAACTTGGTCGCTGACAATGAAGGAGGAGATGAAGCTGAGGGTGTTTCAGAATATGGTGTTGAGGAGAATATTTGGACCTAGGAGGGGCGAGGTAACGGGGGACTGGAGGAGATTGCATATCGAGGAGCTAAATGATTTGTACTCCTCACCCAATATTGTGCGGGTGATAAAATCGAGAAGAATGAGATGGGCTGGGCATGTGGCACGTATGGGTGAAGAGAGGGGGATGTATAGGGTCTTGGTGGGGAAACGGGAGGGAAAGAGACCACTGGTGAGACCTAGGCGTAGATGGGTGGATAACATTAGGATAGATCTCCAGGAGGTGGGATGTGGGTACATGGACTGGATTGGGCTGGCCCAGGATAGAGACAGGTGGCTGACGCTTGTGAGTGCGGTAATGAACCTTCGGGTTCTGTGAAATGCGGGGAATTTCTTGACTAGCTGCAAACCAGTTAGCTTCTCAAGAAGGACTCTGCACCATGGAGTGAGTGAGTGAGTCAGTGAGTGAGTGAGTGAGTGAGTGAGTAAGTAGGTAGGTAGGTAAGTAAGTATGTAAGTACATAAGTAAGTAAGTAGGTAGGTGAGTAAGTAAGTAAGTAAGTTAAGTAAATAAGTACATAAGTAAGTAAGTAGGTAGTTAGGTAGGTAGGTAGGTAGGTAGGTAAGTAAGCAAGCAAGCAAGCAAGCAAGCAAGTAAGTAAGTAAGTAAGTAAGTAAGTAAGTAAGTAAGTATATAGTAATATTGCCTGCTGATGGCCGAAATTGTCAGCCCAAACACATCACGTACGTGAGAAATAAATTAATGTCAGAACATTTATGGTGCTGTATTGGTTGGATAGCTATAGCAGATGTTCATTAAATAAATACAATGGGATTATTTCACTCAAGCAAAACTTGTTCTGTGCAGGCACATACCTGAAAACTGAAGATTGTGAAGAGGGCTGTCTTATATTCAGTACAAAGAGTATGTTAGTATCGTCTACAACGAACCTGCTCAGTCCACATTTCCAGTGTCAATTGGAAACTACATTAGGCAAACAAAGTATATGGTCTGGGCTCTTCTTCTAAGTGTTCCCACACACATATCTAATACTGAACTTACATTCTGTTACCTTACTGGGTTTCCGCATGTAAACAGCAGAAACACAATATGCACTGGCCTGAGAAATGACATTTCCACCCTCTCATCTACCCAGCTGTTCAAAAAAAATTAAGCATAAAAAAAACACCACAAAACAGCAGAGATGAAGTCCTCAATGCTGCACAGCTGAAGACAGTCCACAAAGCTACAGTATGAAGTCAATCCTCAAAGCTATGTGAAGGCAGTCCTCACAGATGAAGAAGCTCATCAATGTCTTAAAAATGCACTGCGGTTACAATAGAAGAAACTGCAAATTCCTTTTTTCAGCTTTCTGTGTGAAAATCTCAATATACAGACATTTCAACAAAGTGTATACTTATAACATACATACGTTTCACTAAATCTGTTTACTGACCTGACTAGATGGGCTAAGATAGCTTTGACCCAGCGTATCTTGCCCGAGTTGAGGAGCTCCATAAGCTGCTTAGGGTGGTACTGAGGTAATACAGGACATGCGATGCGACTTGCTTCGAACAATCCATAGTCTGGCATGTAGTCTACGTTGTTCATTTGTTCTGACTGAACTATGGCACCTGGGTAAAACACAAATCTACATTCAATTGCCATTTCAGTTGCACTAATGCTAAAGCCTACATCCTTATTCTCACCTTCCCCATACACACACACACATCCACATGAACACACAAACTGTTAACTGACAGTAGCCAGTGCACAACTCAATATCAGATACATGGGGGGGGGGGGAGAAATCTGCTATTCACCCGTGCACCAAATCTCTCAGAAGTCCTCAGAAATGGGGGAATTTACTGTATGTACCTGAATATAAAATGAGAACCCTTCGTTAATTCACCACCTGAAAATCAGCAGGTTACAACACATTCCACACATGTACACTTCTGACAACTGATCGCTGCTTAGGGGTTCATCTTACATTCTGATAAATAAGAAAATGCCATAATTTCTCACTCTTGGTAAGTGGTTCCTCTTTTGTTGTTCCAACTATTAGGATTCCTTGGTTTCTGAACTCTGTCCACCATCTAGTGTTCGGAACACCAAGTAATCCTAGCTAGCTGATCAGTTCATATGATCAATGTAAAAGTCACGAGCATTTGTACACCCCTGAAGCACAACAATTTTAACAAACCACAAATGAGCAAAATCTTCATTTCAGAAACACTGTTTTTCATTTCAAAAATTATAAATCACAGAAAATTCAACACATATGCCACATAAACCTATACTCGAGGAACACTCCATTTATAGGAGAGGGGCACATGCAACTGCTACCTGTTCAAGGATGATCACAAGTGAAAAATATTGCAACAGTTAAAAAAAATCATAACGTGCATTCAGACAGGAGTAGCATTGATACACAAGGCAGTGTACGCCATCTGCAAAGAATTCCTTGCGCTCCTGCTTAAACCATCGTACCACAGCCTCCTGCACACTAATGCTAAAAACCACCATACCACAGCCTCCTGTACACTAACACTTAAAACCACCATACCATAGCCTCCTGCCCACTAATGCTTAAACCACCATATCACATCCTCCTGCACACTAATGCTTAAACCACCATATCACAGCCTCCTGCACAGTAATGCTTAAACCACCATACCCCAGCCTCCTGCACACCAATGTATAAACCAACGTACCACAGCCTCCTGCACACTAATGCTTAAACCACCATACCATAGCCTCCTGCACACTAACGCTTAAACCACGGTTATCACATCCTCCTGCACACTAACACTTAAACCATCATACCACGGCATCCTGCACACTAATGCTAAAAACACCATACCCCAGCCTCCTGCACACCAATGTATAAACCACCGTACCACAGCCTCCTGCACACAAACGCTTAAACAACCGTATCACAGCCTCCTGCACACTAATGCTTAAACCACCACACCGCAGCCTCCTGCATGCTAATGTTCAAACCACCATGCCGCAGCTTCCTGCACATCATCTCCCAATGCGAATATACAGCCTCCAAAACCGAATGGCCCCAAGACATAACAATCACATGGGAATAGGTCCAGGGCATATGCAGGATACCTCAACTACTTCCAGTCACAATGTGTTCCAGTTGGTTGCATGTATCCTGTAGGATAGGCAGCAGCAGGCATCGTCATGAAACAGTATGGCGCTGTTAGTGACTTTGTTCAGACACTTGTGCTTGATCTTGACACCAGCTTTTGGAGCGTCTGTCATTTAACAGTTTTCAATGGTTGTGTCATTATGTTGCTTGAAGCCAAGACCTGGATGTCTAGTACTGTTTGAATGGGCTCACCACCTGGCACACCATCTTTAACCCTCATCCTACCCTGGAGGGTACTTAAATTTCAGCGCATGGTTTGTGAGAAATGAATTTGCAAAGAAAAAGAGCATTTTGTGGAAAATAAAACACAGATTATGTAACATGTCTTAAAAATACAGCGATCTTTCCTGTTCCCTAAATACATAAAACAGATTTCTAGGGGTGCTTTACTATACGTGTTTGCATAAGTGAATGCAGGTCTTTAAAACATTAAGCTGTAGTGCAATGTTGTTCATTCCAGCTGCTCTCACCCAGTCAACTGTACTGCTGCTCTACACAAGTCTGCCACTGCATTTAACAAGTTAAACAAGCAGCTGTGCCATCTGCGATGCCACAGCAGTGCCAAGAAAACATTTTTGTTGGACACATCTCATACAGTCACTCATATCAGCATGGAAATGTGAATGCGTATGAAAATTCAATTTCCTTTACCTTGTTAAGTTCTCCAAAAAAAAGACATCTCCAGTGAAAACTTCCATGGAAAAATTTTCAACGGTACATACTGGAATCTTAATAAGATGTGTCAAGACATTTTATATATACACACACACACACACATGCCATGAGGGAACTTTACTTCAGGTCCAAAACGCTTGCCTACCTCAGACAGAACCTTCATAACATTTTTCAAAGACCTTTGATTACCTCGTTTCTTTTTGCTATCCAGCATAGTAAGGTTGATAGAGCTCACACGTGACAGATGCGGCATAGAACTGACATTTGCCAAACGACGTTGTGAAGTTTCCTGAAAAATAAAAGTGTGATCACATAAAAAATAACACAGCCTCACATGAGTGTACAACAAATAAAGATGACAAAGATGTATACCTGAGCTAAATTTCGTAAGTCTTCATCCCTGAGATTTCTAGTATCCTGAAGTTCTTCTGACTCCTGATGATGTAAATTACCGTTACGTTCACGCTCCACAGAAACTGAAACATGGTTCATGACAAAAGCAAGTGCTACCATTAAGCAGTTTTGTATAATACCTTATTTAAAAACAGAACTAAGAAACATGAACACAGAAATTTGATGAATTTTTGCAACATTTCTTCCTTTCTGCTTGTTGCCGGCCATCCTGATCTCTCTTCGTCAGTGACACTTTCTCTTCCCTCAGAAAAACGTTTCACCCACTTGTTAACTGCCGTTTTCTTCATAGCTTTAACCCCATAAACTTGCACTAACATCTCTCTGATTTCATTTCCACTCTTTTGAAGTTTAACAAGAAATTTAATGTCCATTCGCTGCTGTAATTCAAGCTCCGACATTCTCGCGGCAGCACACCAAAACACACACAGACATTAATAGATGCCACTCAGAAAGATACTGCCATAGATCAACAGCAACAAAGCTGTGAAACACTTATATGTCAGCGTCATCAAACCACACTAAGGCTTTTGTCCAGTGCTGCCAAGGCAAGCACACAGTGGTGAGTTCGCAAACTTAATTGTCCTAAATTCTAAAATGAGCCATCCCCGTTGTGTGTATATAAACAATAGGTGTGGGAACAGTCAATAACACAACAATATCTAAAAAAGATGTTTAATAAAGGATGAAGTAAACTACATGTTTCGGCCTAATGTGGCCATCATCAGGTTCTCATCCGAAAGTATGGTGGTAGTGCTTTACAGGATTGCTATGGGTATGTCACAATGGTGAGATCTCAGCATCTGTGATGTTTGTTATATGCTATTTTTAAGGGG
>Ga0123352_10013015_pt1 | contig 13185 bp, 6 predicted proteins | sample TergutLab28metaG_FD_89700 | JGI IMG/M metagenome (GOLD analysis project Ga0123352, IMG submission 89700) | Labiotermes labralis P1 segment gut microbial communities from Petit-Saut dam, French Guiana - Lab288 P1 | ecosystem: Host-associated > Arthropoda: Insects > Digestive system > Gut ... | reverse complement strand
TTAGGTCAGAAAAATTTTAATATTAAATTCTTGCACGTACCAAACAAATTTTAATATCCAACGTAATATCTGCATATCTCACTTTTAGAGTTGGAAAGTTAATTGTCTGTCAGAAGGAACTGTATCACATTAGGCTTACACAAAAACAGTCACATGACCGTTTAGTGGTCTTCAAGTAATACTCAAAAAGAAAGGCAGTATAAAAGCACAACTGGCGGTGTTGTTCTTCAGCAGTACGCTGTTGTGCATTGTGATATTGACTGTTAAGGAGGAAGTTTAGTGATGTTTTCTTATACACATATTCACAACTATTTGGCCACGTATGTAACAAAGGAGAGGACATGGATTCGACAATTGTAAATAAAGTCGCGTTTGAATAAAATTATCACGTGCGATGAGAGGTTTGTTCCATTAAACGGCTTCTAAATTTTGGAGAAAATTTGCTGCATTAATTTTGATAGTGAGTTCCGAACCAGTTGTATGAGATCACTCGATCTCTCGTCGCAGAAAGCAGCAGGCTTCACACATGCACACACACAAGTAACACACACACACACACAAACACAAGCATATGCAAACATACTGCGAGTTTAATATGTTTAAAATTCTTGCGTTACTATAATACATTTTCAAAATAACCGTCATTTCAAATGACAATCTTCGGTCCTGGTTTCACATAAATGATGACCCTCACAACCATGGCATTTAATAAGATTTTCTGCGTCAACAGACGAAAAATGGCGACTCTAAAATTCGGCAGAAACACACTGATCTACATACACAGTAATTCGCAAAATCCCATCAATTTTAAAAGGGCCAAGTCTGGCTATCATTCGTAAAATATCTTTTGTCTTAAATCTTTCGTTTCCAAAAATATAAAAATGAAGACACATAGAACTCTAAACTTGCTTTTTGTTGCTCACATTGAAGGAAGGAATGAAGGCTGAGTTTGTTGTTAATAGGGTGCTGAGGAGAATATTTGGACCTAAGAAAGACGGGATAAATATATAGTGGAGAAAACTACATATTGAAGAGCTTAAGTATCTGTATATATCACTAAATATTTTTCGGTTGATGAAATCAAGAATAGTGAATTTGACGAGTCATGTGCCCGCATATGCGAGGGGAGAAGTGCATATATTTACTGGTGGGGAAAATTGAAGGAAACAACCATTGGAAGGACCGGTCGTAGATGAGAGAATGATATTGAAATAGACCTTCAAGGAAAGAAAAGGAGGCAGGGAATGGATTTCGTTCGTATCGGATTGGGATCGTCGGTGGGATCTTATGAATGTGTTGATGAAAATTAGGTATCCAAAAGTGTGGGGGATTTCTTGGTTAGCAAGAAAACTGTCAGATTCTTTAGAAGTATCCGGCGTCATGCAGAAAGTAATTTAATAATTCTGATGACGTCAGTTAACTTCAGACAAACTAACATGCTATGAGAAATATGATTCTAGCATCAGGGTGTCAGAGAACATTTTTTGAAACTAAAAGCGGGCAGCGACAATTGGACAAGGCATCATGAAGGGCAGCTCTTCCTTCACGATAGAGAATTTTCTTATATCCCTCTAGATATCGTGAAAGAATCATTCACTAAAATGAGTCTTCCAAATCAGATACTTCTCTCAACAAGTAAGCCAAAAACTTACGAATATTTTGATGAGCTGTTGCTCCGTATTTGTTACAGTCACTGTCTGCAGACAGTCTGATGCCACTTTCAGTCATTCGAAGCCCCCCAGTCAACGTCACAAAACTCGTTGTCCTCTCTATAAGCTGTGAAACAGGTTCCTCTGCTTTATTAAAGAGTTTGGTTTCCGAAAATCCACAGTTTGTTAAATGATGTGTTCCTGGTCATGGGAGTTCAGCCGCTGCAATAAATTAAAAAATTGTACTCTATGTAGCACAAGAAGTGTCTGGCGGAAAAGAACATTCATTTCAGAACAACAAGTGAGAAGAAAAATTTCAGGATATTTTATTTATTATATTGTGGAAAAATATAATATATTCCGGAGATTTGTGTGATAAAATTTTATAATAATTCTGCAGATTTTTGAGAGTTCAATTTCGCGACGATAACATTACAATGAAATAGAACACGCCTAGAGATAGTTCCTAACTAACATAGAACAATACCCCATTCTACGTCAGATTATTTCCCCTATAAATTTGAGGATTATTTATTAAGTATGGAAAATGGCAGAGAAATTTGAATAGAAATATTTAAATTATCAACCTTCTGAAACAGTAAGGGAGAAATCTCGTGCCATAACTTCAAGCCCACCGCAATATTCACAGTTTCTGGGAAAGGAAGAAAATTTTATTCAATTTACAGAGGAATGTTCGGTACTGAGCAAATGAAAGTGTTTTGTGTCTTTTGCAGAATGAAACTTTTGTGTGCATCCTGTTGGTGATACTGCTCTTCAACGCAATTATGAACGGTGCAATGCTGCCATCTACTTCCCTTACGTTAGAGGAAGTACATTTGGTACGCTCTCTGACAAAAATCAGTCACAATTATTTCCCACCAGGGCGATCTCTGGTGATATCATCGCCTGCCACATACCGGGATGTGCAACAGGAACTGATTGCAGAGATTCATCGAACAGCTAACTGGCCTGTCGTTGTTACTGTTGATGGTAATATTAGGATAGCCGAAAATTCAGACTTTGTGGATAGAGATGGGAGTTATATTATATTAACAGAAGATGGGGATATTGAGAGTATTTATGCAGAAATTTTAGGGCTAATTTTAGACCGAGAAAACGAATTCACAAGACTCTGGAATTCTGAAGCTCGGTTTGTTGTGGCTGGAACAAATGAATTCTCAATGTTACAACAAATGCGCATTTTTGATTATTTCTCAAAATTCAGAATATATAACTTAATTATCGTAAGCAAAGAAAGTGATGTAATAGACGAAGAATATAGCAGACCGATAAACGTTAATGATGTAGACACAGGCATGAAATTGGTGGTTTACACTTGGTTTCCATATCAGAGTTCAGATCGTTGTACTGAAGTGAATGATATCACCCTCCTGGACAGTTGGGCTATTTCTGCACAGGGGCACTTCACCAAGAACACTGACTTGTTTCCAGGAAAGATCAGTAAGAGCTTCAAAGGATGCCCTATGAAAACTCTTGTAATTGACCGTCAATTTCTTTTCGCTACGATATATATAAATGTCACGCATTCTAATGGGGCTGTTGTGACTTTTATAGCAGGCTCGGAGATGGGGTTACTAAGCATCGTTTTGCAACAGATGAATATGACTTTTATTCATGTCCCTACAACAGAAATTTTCAAAGAAAAGAAAAATAATTTATTGGTATCTTTGTTTGAAAGGGAATGTGATATAATTTTAGGTAACTTGGGAAAAACTTTTTTACTTCAAAAATTACTTTCCTCGTCCAATTCCTATGATATCTTAACATGCAGCTGGTATGTACCATGTCCTGACAAATATCCAAGATGGAGCAGCATCTTTAGAATTCTCTCTGTGGAACTGTGGTTAGTTCTTATAATATCGATTGTGATTGTGACCATTTCGACTACACTTGTTGGGCGATACACCTGCACATCGGAGAGACAAGGGTACAAGATAATGAAAAGTTCTTTCACCAACATTTGGGCTGTTATTCTAGGGGTGTCAGTGTCATCGATGCCACGCACATTGTCACTACGTTCCCTGTTCTTCGCCTGGGTTTGTTTCTGTCTGGCTTTCAGCACGGTGTTCCAGGCATTTCTTACAACGTTTCTTATTGACTCCGGATACAAGACACCAATTAAAAACATGGAAGAATTTTTCGCCTCAGATATTAAACCTGCCTACCCACAAAGTGACAATTGGGTTTTCGAGTTAATTGACGGAACGGAATCATTACAAATAAAAAAAAATCATGTGAATTGTCCGTCGAGGAAGATTTGTTTTTCATGGATAAAAGATCACAAGAATTGCTCAATATTTTTGCTCGATAAGGAAGCTGAATTACGTTACGCTACAGGTGAATTTGTTGGCAAGAACTCTGAACCATTATTGTGCAAGTTAGAAGATGGCATGTTTCTTAGTTTTGGCCAGTCAATGCTAATGTTTCATGGAGACCCACTGATGAAGAGAGTTAATGAAATTATTGATCGTGTGGTTGAAACAGGTTTACATAAAGCATGGGACTCCCTGCAAATGAATTGGTATAAAATATATGCCCGGAAAGTAGCTATCGTTCACCCGCTTGATGAATATTACAGCTTCAACCTGTATCACATGCAACCTGCCTTCTATTTACTTTTTATGGGCTGGTGTCTAAGTGTATTTTGTTTTATGTTCGAGGTGTTGTACATTCGCTTATTAAGCAAACGAAATTGAAGTTATATTTTGTGGCCAGCTACGTAATTTTTAATTATGGTAGGTGTTACACAGGACTCTGTCATCCCCACCTCGCCACAGAATTCATTTGCCATCTCTCAGTCAGTGAATTAGCCATCCGTTTAAAGCGTGGTGTATAAAACAACCAATCTGTATGTAGCTCACTCCATATCTGAAAGACAAACTAAAGAAATTGATTTCCTTTCAAAAGGTATTTATTAGCTGTATTATTTACACTGATCGATTTTATATATGGGAGAAAAAATTTGAGGTGAAGTATGGAGTTAAAATGAACTGATTTCAAATTTCCTCGATCAAAATTATTCGCAACGAATTTTTACTTTTGTGTACTTAGACAAACGTTTACAAACCAAATAGGAAACTCGCTGGCGAGTATCGTGTAAAACAGTCTCGTGTGACCCACAACGTTATGAATTGTTTTTCCTTATGAATTATCACTTCTTTATTTCTGCTTTTTCGAAATATCCATCCTCTGAATTTTCACAAAAATTCCTTTATGTTTATTTTGGAATTGAATCTGAACTGATTTTCAGGTCGCTGATTGATTGTAGTTTTCTTTGTGTTACTGAAGTTCTCACACATATCACACAGAATTATGCACTCAATGATCACCATATAAGTGAAATAACGTTGCACGCATTTACACATTGAGAAATATACAGCCCTTTTTCACGAAACAAATGATGTATCATTTGGAGTTGTGTAACATTTGACTTTATTTCCCTGTAATTTACTTAAATATACCTTAGTGACAATCATGAAATTTTTTCAAAATTCATAGTGTTTCGTAACTAATTATTTGAAATAATATGAAGGAAATAATTAGTGTTCCATTTCAGGTATACTCCTGTAAATTCCTGTAACGTTCTTGTCACTCTAGCTGTTGTGAAGGTCGTAGTTCCAATGTTACGATAGCACGGATGTTCTCCGTTTTCCTTGTAAGAACTTTCACAGAACATTAGTTATGATATTGCGTTCTGTGGCATTTCTATTAATGAATGAAATTATCATTATCAAACCAATGAGTATTACTTACCAAATTGTGACTATTTTATCCGCTTGTGAAGTTTAACACAAAGACAATATATATTAACTTACGAATAACTTTGCAATTAATGTAATATAAAATATAATTACAAGATATATACTATGTAAATTATTAATACAAAAATTATTTATATTTTCTTCTTCATATAACGTAAAGTATACTTTTACCCAAAAATTCACTTGTATTTAGACAGCTACACATTGTATTTATGTATAGATTGTTTGAGTTTCTTTATGACGTGTACCACACAAGAAGAAATATTGTGAATTTTTATAAATCTTGGTTTGTTTTAAAATAAATAAAACTTTATTTCACAAAATATCCTATCGTTAATTTGCTTATCTCATTCATGTCCCATGCTCTGTGTTCGAAATTAAAAACAGGAATTCCCTACATCTCCAGAATTTAAGGCTTCATTTACGTCTTGAACGCCATTCAGAGCATCTTACATACGTGAGCTACGTCACATACCACCGCACTGTAATTACAAAACGTTCTTCAAAATGAGTACCTAAAAACTCAACATCTAACATGTCTGCTGATCGCAATAGACAAGTGCCTTCAATAACGCTACACAAGTTTCTGAACAGAAAGGAATGGAAATGTGACAGTACATAGGGGACGACATTGCGTATATTGAATTTTATTATTAATAACACAAAATTTACAATTTGTAAACATTCATTTCATTAATATGAAAATTTGGCGTACGTACATGTAAAAGCATGCATCATTTATCGAAGCTTGCTTTTATTTTTATTGATTAACAATACCAAAATAGTGATGCTGTAGGTTTTAATTTTAGATGGCGTTTAGAGAGTTTAATGACACTTAACATTCTCTCATATAAGAAGCAACACATAAATAAAGAGCAAATGGAAGGAAAATTATATAGTCAGTCACGTATTGAATAAATATTTGATTTGAAATTAAGTATGCAAGGAAACATAAAATTCTCCTTCAAGAATAAAACTAATTTATTTTTTTGGCAGTTCATCTTAATTATACGAAGACTCTTTCTGAGTTACAACATCAAACGAATAGACACACAATTTTCACCCATACAATTAGACACACACACTTTTGGATACACACAAACCGATATGATATATTACACACTCACACGCATTTTGACACACAAAATTAGATTTACACAACTTGAAAAAATATTAGACACTTTTATATACATAAATGAGAAATACAATTATAACATTCAATTAGACATACACAATTATACACTCACACAAAATTAGACATACACTCATAGAGACACAAAATTTGACACATAATTACACAACAATATTTTGAGAAGTAAATTAGACATATTATTAAACAAACACAATTGAATACACAAAATAAGTGCACACAATTTGAGACACACAATTATATACATAAATAGACAAAGGCCTTTAGACATAAAAACCGGTGTGAACCTATCGAAATAGCATTTTTTCCACTACATATGTTGCTACCTGCACAACACATAATACACAATAGGCAGGAAAATTCGTACGTATAATGTAATATTTTGTCGCGTTCGAGCTACAATTTGTCTAGTTGAAAATAAATAAATTTTACATATTCTGAATATTTGTTTGGGTCTTTGTTTCGGCAGTTAGAAAAATATTTTTTGAATTTGATTTTTGTCTTTATATTCTCTATGAGTATATAAGGAAATTATAGCATTCTTAGAAGATTAAAGAGGATAATAATTAAAATCATATATTTCTTAATGTAAATTTCCTGTTTGTATTATATTTAATGAAATTGTAACTTCCTCGACAGTTTTTTAAGGAATATAGCTATATAAAATTTCATGGATATCCTTCCAGTGGGAGACGTTTTATTGCGAGGAGCAAACAGAAAGAGAGATGAACGGAAAGAGTAACATTTTAATTAGAATTCACATATCGCCATTTTGTGATTGCGTTAGTAATACACAAATTTCCAAGCTGTCAAGTGTTCGGAATTTACCTTTCTTGCACTGTTCGCTTAAAATCCAACTTCAAAAAACCTAGATGAACACAGTAGTCTAAACCGAAACTTATCTACCTATTTATCAAATTCAGCTCTACTCGTAATATTGATGAGTAATTGTTAAGTTTCAACCTTGAAATTGAGGAGAACAGAGAATCGAAAATAATAATAAATGGGATGTCATTAGATGCAGAAGCGTCGGTATTTTTTTGTTTAGTTTGATTTAAGATATTGAAATTTTTGTAATCAATAACTGCAAACTCTATATCTGAGTTTCAGTGATAGTGATCATTGTTGACTAAATTCTACAAACTTTTAGAATATTATGCAAAATACGTTAAGGCTTAATATAAAAAAACTCTAAGATACATACGCAAATATAAGTTACTATAATTACAAAAACGTTTATTGGGTTTTCACTATCTAATTGTTTTAGACATAATTTTTCCAACAAATGTACAATCAATTCCAAGATATTTGGGAGTAAGTTATCAATGAATTAATTACGCTTACACTTGTACTGAGTATTTGGAACCGAATTCTCAGTATTAAGTAAATGAGATCAAGTTTAGGTTCTGTTTTATCCTAAAAACAACAAAACCTTGCTTGTGAAATTACACTAATACTGCTGTATTTGTCACACGGGGACTGGTTTGTTCTTTCATATCTCTAGCAATAGGCACAGACGAAAATAGTGTAGGATCAATAGTGCAGGTTTATTGCTTTCAGGTGGATTACTGCATAATTGTTTATAGTTTCTGCAAACCTTCTGAGAAACCTCAACGTACGGACAAAGATGTGGATTCATAAGTATCATAAGTACCGCCCAAAAGCAACAATATTTGAATTTACTGCAGCCGAATCTAAGCCCTACATTAAACCTATATTTGTTTTGTAGGAAGTGTTGCATTTTCTTAAAAATAATCCAGAGATATAGCAGACAACTGTAACAGTTATGTTATTGATTTGTGTTCGGGAGTAGCCAAGTGCGATTTTCAGCAAGGACCATGTCATTCTTGCCTGAAAATATTCAGAGATATTTTAAATTGCTCCAGTAAAATGCAGGAGAAATTGCTCATTTATTCCTAAACAGTCGTATTCCCAAATTTATTCCTATTTTGTTTACTGAACATCCAAATATTTAAGAACTGCACACATCCGGGCTATTATTCAGTGAGCAGTCCTAATTACTTACATATGTTTCGGAAGAAACTGTCAAAAGTTTCTTCAAGTTTTTTAAAAAATTTTGAATGCTTCTATATGTTAATATATTCCCTTCAACCCACTTTCTATTATACAAATTATGTGGCGATATATACCTTGTAATTCAGAAGGTTTGGGCAAAGCAACTTACACGATTCTATCTGAGGATAATTTGAAGAAATGTTTGAAAGAATTAAATAAGCCTACATTTTCACTGATTATTATGTACAGTGGTCATAATTTCATTAATTTAATGAATACTGTGCGAACTCTTTTACGTTCAAACGACACATTTTCTGCTCTATTTTTCTCACTGCGCTACTTTCAATTCTGACATTCAGATGCATTCGATTTCTCTGGCGTACAGAATGTACAAAATCGTCATATTTTGTAAAATAAACTCTGGCGAATATTGTAGGAACTTTACACTATAAAATATTCTTTTTCGAGTGTGGCTTTCAATAAAATTAATAGAAAAGAGAAGGCTGGCTCGACCTCAAAGAAAAAATCTTGTCCTAGCTACACAATTAAGCAATTTTCCAGAGAAAACTTTGAAGCCATATCATCAGTGCAACTGTTTGCAGCAAAAGACTGGCGGGCCTTTTTCTCTCCAAAATTTTATTAAGTTCTGACAAATATCTACTTTCATTATGCATTCGATCCTCCATAAATGAAGTTCATTTGCCCTTCCCTGGCTGCCGTTTCACAAAATGCTGCAAACGTTAGGGAAACTCCAAAATTTACACAGAGCATAAACTAACAATTTGCCTGAATTAGGTCTCAATAAAAATTGTGAATTCGAAAGTTACGAATTTCAGATAGGGACAATTACGATTTACATTCGTCGAAGTTACGTGGCAACAGGCTTTCAAACATATAAATAAATCAATAATTGGTGCAACTGTGAGCACGTGTCGGTCGGAGCGTTTAGTTGTAAGCGGTGAGGAAGAAGGCAAAGACAAGTTCTGAAGTTCGTAATTCAATCCTTCTGGACAGTGGCACTGTTTGAACTGGTAAAATGGACCTTCCGGAGGGGAATATTCCTTACATATTGGGGATCGAGCGGTGGAAGGAAAATGGAATTACTTTTACAAAAATTGGTAAATTTTGCTTTTTGTATTAAATTGTGAACATTTATTTAAATACTCAATAAATTTTTCCCCATTTCCTCTTTTTAATATGACAATAAGCATTTTCATATGTTGAAATATATCTCATTTTTTCTTGTCCGAACCAGTGATTTATGAGTTGCCTTAATATTGATTTTCGTTTTTCGATATCTTTCCAGGAATTTCTTCATACTTTTTTTTTAAAAAAAACAACTCGAATTTTATATTTCTGTAGGTCTTTCTTTTTTAGAATATCTTACTCGGCAATTCGCCCTATTTCAATTTTAAACTTGGCAAGAGAGATGGGTAAATATTTGTCTAATAGTTCTGTCAACAAATGTTTTTTATCAACTTCATTTATGAAAGTGTCATTTTTAATAGTATTTCTTTCTGCATTTCCCTCAGTATTTCTTAGGATTTATCATGAATTTTGCATGTTTCTGGAGCCGTTTCGAAGCAGATGTTTATTTTCAACATAAAGCAGCATTAGAGAGTAATATGAAATCTTTCTATTATTAGCGAACCGAGTGCTAGACTAACTGAATGGGGCACTGTGGCACTCAATGCTGAATTATGCCAGCCGTCCTAGACAAAGTGATGAGGGAAATGAAAGCAGGAAGCTGTGGTTCATTGGTCGAAATGCTGATATTATCATGTATATTTCTGGTTATGAACAATGGATGAAAAACCCTCCTTTTTTAAAGAAAGTCACAAAGATTCCACCCATTTCTTCACTACATAATTGTCGGACTAATATTCTGCTAGTCTGGGTAACAAACTTTGTTATCACAGTGTAGTTATTTCCCAATCAAATATTAATTCTTTTAATCTTTAATTTCTTAATTTTATGGGAATTTAATATGTGTAGGGCAGATAATTAAATAGGAAAATCGTCACAAATTTCTTCCCATATTTTTCGTATAGTTATTTAAAAATGCAAGAAATTCAGAACAAACATTTAGCAATTCATTCCAAATCTCAAGGAATAGAACAAAGGAAATACAATAATTTAAATTGTAGGTTGGCCGTATTAAATAGGTAATATAAAATATAAATTGTTTACAAAGATTTATAATGACTCAAAACTGCCTGTGATTGACTCGAGTCGTTTAAAAGGGCAATAAATATTAGTATTACTTTAAGTGTTATGTTACATTTGGCAGTTGGCGTACAAAGTGTTTTAGAACTAATTCCTGCACGATGGAGAAATTTGAAGGTTCCAGTTCATTCATTTATTTGTACACGTGACTTTAAATTTATTTTCGATTTCCATTTAAAAAACTCGTAATTCCTTTGGCATTTTCAGTAAATAATAATCGCCAATCATAGGAATAAATTGAGAAAGTGATTCCGTCAGGTCTACAAGCCGACACTAAAACAAGATTTCTTAAAATATCCTCAGTAAAGACTTTAATTGTAATATCACAAACACACGTAAAATGATAAAATGTAACACATGAATTATTATTAATACAAGGAAACATTTGTATTTTTGATAATACGTCTTTCATTTAATCAGAGTTCTATCGCTTCCTTTCTTGTACTCGCCATGTACGATAAGGTAACTTTGAAGTCTCGTTCATAAATAAATATATTTCTAAAATAACTGATTTATTTCTCAGGAAAAAAACACAGCTTGTGTAAAAGATACAATCTATAAATAACCGATTCCAATATATTTATGGTTGGAGATGTTAACGGAAATAATTTCAAATTATATTCAATTATTAAGTCAGATAAATTTTAGTGTTAAGTGCTTGCAGGTAATAAATAAATTTTGACTGTCCAAATTAATATCTGCATATATCACAATTAAGTGCTGAAATGTTAACTGACTGTCAGGAGGAACTGTGTCACAGTAGCCCTTCACAATAAGAGTCACAAGACAGTTTAGTGGTCTTCACGTAATACACAACACAATGCAGTATAAATGCATAATTGGCCGTGTTGCTGTTCAGCAGTACGATATTGTGCACTGTGATATTGACAGCTAAGGGGGATGTTTAGTGCTGCCTTCTTTCAGTCTTATTAACGTCTATTTGACCACATACGTAACAAAGGAGAGGACATTGATTTGATATTTGTAATAATATCGTGTTTGTGGAATATTATAACGGGCGATATGAGGTATATTCCTTTAAACGGCTCCTGAATTTCGGAGAAAATTTGTTGCCTTTTATATGATGGCGGATTCCTAAACACTTTTAGGAAATCAAACGGCTTCTCATCGCAGAAGGCAACAGGCTTCACATACACACGCATAAACAAACACAAACGCACACACACACACACACACACACCGTGAGAGGATTTATATGTTTAAAATCTTTGTGTAGCGGGATTGTATCAACAAAGTAGCCGTCATTTCAAATGACAGCCTTGAGACCTGTTTTCATAAAACGTATGACCCTCCCAACCATGTAACATTATTAGCATCTTCTGCGTAAACAGACGCTTAATGGCGTCTCTACCAGTCATCAGATACACACTGATCTATTTGCACATGAATACTCATACTCTCTTTACTTTTTGAAACGGCCAAGTCTTGTTATCATTCGGTGCAAGATCCTTTGTCTTAAAGATTTCATTTCGAAAAATATAACAATGAAGACACACAGAACTCTAAACTTGCTTGTTTTGCTCACATTGAGGGAAGGAATGAAGGTTGTGTTCGTTTGTGAATAGGGTGCTGAGTGGAATATTTGAACCTATGAAAGAAAGACGAGATAAAGGATAGTGGAAAAAACTACATATTCAAGAGCTTAATGATCTGTATATAACACTAAATAATTTTCTGTTTGATCAAATCAAGAAGAATGAATAGGGCCGATTATGTAGCACGTAAGGGGTAGGGAACAAGTGCATACAGGTTATTGGTGGGGAAACCTGAAGGAAATAGCCATTGGAAGACCGGGCGGAGATGAGAGAATGATTTTGAATTGGATCTTCAGGAATGGGGGACAGGGACTGGGATTAGTTGGCTCTGTAGTGGGACCGGCGTGCGGATCTTGTGAATGCATTGATAAAAATTAGTGTTCCATAAATTGCGGTGGTTTGCTTTATTATCTGACAAATATCAGACATTCTAGAAAGGCTCGGCTCCATGCAGTAGTTAAGTAAATAATTCTGATGTCGTCAGGCATGGTCGGCGAAAATAACAAGCAGGGGTAATGTGAGACTAGCATCAAAGTTGAAACAGAAACTTTTTTGATACCAACAGCAAACAGCAACATCTCGAAAAAACATCAACAAGAGGCTCCCTTCGTTCACGATAGAGATTTTTCTTATGTCACTGAAGATATCGCGGATGAATAATTCACTAAATATGTCCTTTCCTCTTCAGAATCTTCTCACAACAATATAGCAATCATCTTCACATTTGTTGTCCAGCTGCTGCCGCTCGCTGTTCGTTACACTCACTGTCTGCAGACAGCATGATGCCAGCTCGAGTCATTTGAAGC
>Ga0123352_10013013_pt1 | contig 13186 bp, 6 predicted proteins | sample TergutLab28metaG_FD_89700 | JGI IMG/M metagenome (GOLD analysis project Ga0123352, IMG submission 89700) | Labiotermes labralis P1 segment gut microbial communities from Petit-Saut dam, French Guiana - Lab288 P1 | ecosystem: Host-associated > Arthropoda: Insects > Digestive system > Gut ... | reverse complement strand
GGGGGTTGTGTGGTTATTTTTTTTTTTTTCTTAGAGTTGGTGAAGAAAGAGTATGGGAAGGTGTGGTTGTTGTGTAGTTTTTTTTGTGGGTGGGGGGGGGGGGGGGGGGGGGGGGGTCAACACTGCGCCCTGGCCGCTTTACCCCTGGGAATGACCTGATACCCATTGTATAGGAGGCTAGGTGGGCCCCAGGGCTGGTCTGGTTGGTTGTGGAAAATCTTGCTCCCCACTGGGATTTGATCCCCACACTGTCCACTCCATAGTGAGTTGCTATACAACTACACTACATCACCACCACCTCACCAACAGTAGAGATGATAAAACACCAAAAATAAATGGGTACTTTTCAAATTTATCAACTGTATACAATCAAAACTGATACTACAATAAGAATATTTCCATCTTATTGAATACCTTGACTTTAAGTGTATTTGTCTGTTTTATTATGTACTTACACTACTATCCATATCCTTATCATATTATAATATATTTTTCTTTCAGCTTAAAAAGAAGAAAAAGGATAAGAAGAAACACAAACACAAGCATAAACATAGGCGTGACCACAAGCATGGGAAAGAGAAAGAGAAAGAAAAAGATAAGGGCAAGGAGAAAGATAAAAAGGACCTAAGCAAATTGAAAATTAAAGAAGAGACACTAAGCTCAGGCAGTTCAAGTCCCAGTCCAAATGCATCCATTTCCCATGATTTCTCCTTCTAAGTACAACAGTGTAAATTTTTATGTCGTCACTGCCTGACCAGTCTCACAACCCACGGTCAGTTGAGTGATGATTTTCAATATATCATTATCTGTGCCACAAAGTACAGAAATGAAGTTTTAAATTTTCATCATTAGCAGAGTATTATGTACTGGTCCTCTGGTAAATGTATGTTCCTTCTTACACATCTTTAACTTTTCACTGCTGAGAAAGTAGCGACCAGCCATACCACATATACTGACCTGTTTTTGTGGTGTTCCTTAAATATGGAAATGAAGAGAAATAAAGTAGAAATTAATTGAATACATAATAACTCTTAACCGGCTTTTATGAAAATGGTTTGGGAATACAGTGAGTTTCTAACAGTGTTGCTGAAGATAGAAATCGTCTGGCATGTTACACTGTGTCCTTGAGTACAGTTCCCAGTGTTTTGAAGGCACCATGATCCTTCAGAATGTGAGGAACTGTTTATCCAAAGACACAATGTAACATCCCAGGACAGTAGAATCTTCAGATTGGGAGTAGTTATGGACACCATTTTATTGGTCATGTGGTGGCCTGCATTATGCAATGGACAGTAAACCTCAGCCCAGCCTTCCCATGTGCATCGTTTTCCTCTAGTTATTTTTCAGTCCTGAAAAATCACCCATATAAACAATTGGATGTATTATTCCTCAGACTGTTGTTTCCTCACATAATTCCCACTCCTGACCCACAATATGCCTGGAATGATAATTTTCAAGGAAAAATCTAGTGAAAGTAACCTCATGTTTTTTAAACATACAGTAGCACCCATGTCAACATGACTGGATTGCAGCAGGAGAAAAATGTACCTTGATATAATTGATGCTTTAGTTAACAAGATAACAAAAACTCAATCTGATGTGCACATTTTGCTTATAATCTTCTCCCCTAACCTGGAACCTGGAAATATGAACACTCTCTGTGAGGTATTTTATAAGTCCTACACCACTTCAGAAATGGATTCAGACCACCAGAAACCAGACTGACACTTGCTTGGCACAAATATTTTTGCATTTTTTCAGGATTCGTAAGATCTTTACATATATATGACTGCCATTTACTTGTGTCTAATACTCTGCAGGACAGTGCTCCTGCTACCGGAACTGTGTAACTGGATTGTACTGCTGAATACAGATGTGTTTTTTGTTACTGGAGTGACTGAAGATACAGCCTTTCCCTTTGATTTATCTAGCCACGTGTGGGCATAGAATAGAATATAATATGCAGAATATGGTAAAGGAATCCATGTATTAATAGCAAAATTATGGAATGCTTGTTGACTAAGTATGATTATTGGTATCCAGACTGCTGTTGGCTTAAAAACCTTTCCTTAGTGCATGTATCTTCAGAGAAATCACATTGGCTTTGGTAGGTGTTTCAAACATTCAAAGTCAAATTCTTCTTTTATTACTTTTTAAAACAGTTGATGTAGAATAGTGCATTTCTACTGAATTACAGTTAGGAAAGGTTTTAAAAGTATTCATATGTAAAATAATGGGTGAACAATCAGTTTAACTGAGGATACTTGCAATTTTTAAAATGCAGAAGAACTTGCTAGTATGGAACAAATACACCTGAATGCATAGTGTACAGAAAACAAGGAATTTGAAGCATAACTTAAAAATCAACTTTCCTAGTGCATAAATTTATAGCTGTACACATCTGTCAGTACTGTAATTGTTGTTTTACTTTTGTAAAAACTTGTTACATTTGTTGAGACTGTGTACACATTAAATATGTCAGATATAACATCAGGAGTTTCTCATTATCATGTTTGTAATTGACTTTACAATTTATATTTTGTATGTAGTGTACAAGTTAATTACAATCATGTATGATACTAGCATCAGTGGGGGCAGCTTTTTGCACTGTTATTAATAGTGCACACCTTTGTGTCAAATTCTTTATGCTTAACTCCAGTGATTCATTAGTAATTATTTTACATACAATTTCATCAGGTATTCATCCCAAAAGAATAATGTCTGAATTGAGGTGGAATACTTGGATTTGAAAGCTCAACAGCATTAGTTTGGAGCAAAAGTCTATTTCAGAGGAAGCTGGATTCTGTTTCAAAGTGCCATCATTGGTCACACAAGAAGATTTTGTCAGTTGCATACCAGAATATAGGGTAAGGTGGTAACAAATACTTAAAAATAAAATAAATTAAAAGAAAATGGGAAAAACATGCATATTTGTAAAAAATTATCATTACTACACATTAGAAACTCATAATATTACACACTAGAGAATACCAACAACACACTTCAGAACACAGTGATTTGTTCAGGCTGTTTTGTCATCCTTGATGATCCTCATCTCTTCTGAATTTCAAGTTTCCATCTGTTCACACTCACATGCACTGAAGAATGATGATACCATCAAGGAGATGCAGCTAATCTGTTTTAGCAGCTAGTCTTTTTTTTCATTTTGGCCTGTCTTAATAGTACACATAACAAAGGCAAAAAGAAAACAAAATATAGTGAGAGATACTATTTTTGTTTAACAATCAGAAGTGACAATTTCTTTTTTTGAACAATAAACAAATTGCTAGCACAGAAAACTGTGAAACAATAGATAATGCTGTTTAACATTTAGGCTGAAAAATTCACACTCACATCATGACCGTGCCTCAGATCATTCCTGTGTGAACTGCCAGATAGCATGCTGCTGTGTGTTCCAAGAACACTGCTAAATGTGATAAGCATGTATTTTGTGACAGTTTAAACCTGATCAAATGAATGTAGCTCAAATGAAAGAGGATGTGGAGGTAATACTGAATGTACACAGAAAGACTGATAACCTGTACAGTTTCAAGTACTTTCCAGAATAATACTTTAGTATTACTTACCAGAATTTACTCTGAAAAACCAACTGTCTATTAAGCAATAAAGTAGTATCAACAAAACAAGTTCTATTCTCTTTTACATTGCTTCTGATAGTGATGTTGGCCTTACATTTGACGAGTCATTGAAGTGTTACAAAATAATACACTTGAACTCAAGAGGCCAGTTATCCAGACATAATGTCTACCTAGGCTAGTGCTGGAATAGTACATGAACAGGTCATGCTCACATCTAGTTACATCCATTGCAATTCACCTTTAATCCATCCTCCCATTAAATGCTACAAGCCTTTAATCTGTGCAGTTCAAGATCATTAAACAAACAATACCAATAGGTACTTTACCTAACAGTATGACTATTAAAATCACATAAAGTATATAACAACACAAAAGACTTACAATGTTTATAAAAATAATGAAAAATTTTACCCTTGGCTGCTTGCTTTAGTCACTGGAGGTGTTGGACATTTATGACATCTGAGAAAACACTTCCCAGTAGAAATTGCAGAAACAATCTGCGCTCTACATCATATGAAAGTCCGCTGGAAGACACAGACTGCAACTGCCTGTTGCCTGAGATGTTACACAAACTGTTACAAGGTTTATAATATCCTGCATATTTGTAAAGCTTTTGTTGCCACACCAGAAGCATGGCAACAGAAGTATGAATGACCACCATATTTATACATGGTCCTTATTTTATGTGACAAATATAGTTGTCACTTTCTATCCTTATTCCACTGAGTAAGTGGGTAGTCTGCTGAGTGGGCTATGTTACTGCAATAAGCAAGCCAGCAGGAAGTGACAAACAGTATTTGTCAGATAAAAAATGACCCTCTATTACTGATTAAAGTGACTTAATATTCATTATAAACATATGAACCCTTAAATATGTGTTCCCCCATGCCTAAGCAGCACACCATTAAGGCATGGAGGTGAGTCATTTTCACATTCCAACTACCCCAGCCTTTATATCGTTAACCCTGTGCATTATCAACAACTAATTCAAACCAACAAGCGCACACTCTTGTTTCATAGGTATCACTGAATATTCCTACAAGTTTTGTTCCACAAGGGACCATAATCAGGGAATCAAGCCAAAGTAAACACACTTCATACAAAACAACCACTTGGTGTAACAACCATAATATCTGTCAATATCAATCCATCACAACCAACACACACTGTGAACAATTTTATTAGATGGCAACTAGCTGACCCCAGATGAGGGTCATCAACAGGCCATGATACAAGAATGTGAACATATACAGGATCACATTCTTGTATCACGGCCTGTTGATGACCTATGTCTAGGGTCGAAACTAACTGCCATATGAGAAGGTGTTCGCAAAGTGAGTCTTGGTTGTGATTGATACATACAGCATAAAATCAAATTAGTCACTTTTGTACACAGCTAATGTGGTGTAAGAGTCAAACAGTTAAAATGCAGACATGTCTTTGTAGAGTAGCTGTATAAATATGATGGATCTTGAATACAGTACATAGGCTGCTTTCAAGATCTGTATATCAAGGTCAGTCACATTTATAAAACTACTCTACATTTGAACCACCTGGACTCTTTTACACCACATCAGCTGTGTATAAAAGCGACTAATTTGGTTTTATTCTGTATTACTTTGGTTTGATTCTCTGATGATTATATCTTGCGGACTGAAATATGTTGGAACATTCAGTAAGATTATATAAATATCTAAGGAACAAATCTGTGTATTTTGTTGGTTTACTGTTCTGAATTACTGTAGCCTTATCAACAGCATATCAGCTATACTATGACCACAGGAACTAACCTCCGCAACCCACCACTGAGTTCAAAGCACCAACAAAGAGGTACTGTGTGTATACATCTACCGTAGATCCTTCAAACCGTGCACCCACCACTTCTCAAAGTGGACAGTATGACGTGGAAACAGATGAAAGCTTTGTTTAGATGTTTTAGCATTTATGTAAAAGATCTGCCCGGAGGGTCTAAGTACAATGATTGGGATTTGCTCCCAATGTTCAAGGCCTGTCCTGCCCACAAGGTTGCTCTTCCAACAATTGTGAAAGTGTGGGAAATATCCACCTCCTTATGGACCAGCAAACAAAAACCATGTGAATCTATCTTGAATATACTCATAGAAAGAAACATAAGAGTCAAAGGGACATGATATCACAAGCCACAATTTATAAAATGTGGTAAGAAAGATAAACAGGCACCAAAGATCTTCCACATATTTTATAGGAATTACACACACTCCTAACTAGAACACAAGCTGTATCCATTCACACAATCACACTAAATCATGTGTACTACTCTTGCATCAATTAAATCCTAATGGAATTCTTAAATGTTCTTACTAAGAATACTGATTAGTAAAAATATGTCACTTCCAACTTTAAGAAAAAGTGCATTAGAACAAAGTTCTTGTGAAGTTTAATTGTTCAGGTACTTGAAAAATGCACTTTCTCCACATCCCATTCAGAATGACATACACTATACTGTAATGTTAAACTGGAAATTGAGTTTAGCAGGATAACGGTGATTGGCCAGCATGAAAATAAAAATCTTATCTAACAACATAAAATGTTGTTCACACGTAACAGGTTTCGTCTTTGGAACTGCCTCACAAAACCGTCTTTCACCTCTTTCTTGACGCTTCACATGGAAATCATGGGCACATCAAAGAGATCACAGATGCCTTCACTGTCTCCCAAATTGAAGAAATAATCTTTCTCACTTGGTGGAGGACTCAGTCTCACCAGTGGACCAAAGACTGAAACAGAAGACACAACACTTGACTTTGTACAACAAATGCAATATTGCAGTGGACTACAGATATTCTGAACCTACATGTCCTGTGGGCATGAATACCTGATTAGCTTAATGTTAGTTTACTGTCAATACAAATGCATGGTGGAAACACAGTATTTCTGTCAGTGAACTCTGCCATTGCTTAAAAGAATCAGAAGAAGAAAAGCTTGCCTTACTGTGCATTCTGATTAACATCCTCCAACACACAAAATGAGTACACCAGGAAGCTACAGGTACTACTGATGTTACAGTGAGACATAGCAACGAAGGGTAAATGTTTTGTGCAGGTGAAGTATGCTCCAATTCTTTCACTCTTTCCCTCTCTCATTTTGTCACCACCTGGAGAGTCTGAGCTATTGCTTTCAATGTTCCAAAGATACTGTACCAAGTAATGGCTGACAGAAGTTCCTCTTATACTGCATAACATGCTATCCATGCTGAAAAATATTTCCACTAAGTTTTTGATCTTGCAGACAATTTTATGCCACATGCTGATTACTTGTGAGGTAAGCCATTTCTGAGAAAATGTATGAATGTGGGCTTATTTCAGCAACAAACCTTACTACCTCGAAATTCCAGTCAACCTTTAATGGCCAGAAGAGAATTCAATTTCTGGTGACATACTGTATTTGACAATTATTGGGATTATCATGTACTTTATGTCATTAAAAGCATTTGTATTCAAAAGAATAGAACTCTTTATTCATTAGGCATGTCTCAAATGCGTCTATAGGCTGCTAAGTTTGTCATAGATTTGCCTGTAACTGATCAGTCCACTTCTAAGAGGCTACTTCACTAACATTCCCCAGAAGGTTGCAAAAATTCTGACATATTTGGAAGTTTCTAAGCAGTTCTTTCTGTGTTGTCCCATAAAAAAACAAGGCACAAATATTCAGACACTGAAGAATGCCTCTGCTTGTCTTATTTCCACTATGACAAAATCCACATACCCTTAGACTAGTTATTTCTTAATGTTTTTATCTGAAAAATATCAGTGTAACAATGACAACAGCATTATTACTTATGTTTGTGTGCTCAACATTTTTAAGTGCAGCATCTCTCAGTCTTCCAGTTCCTTGAGTCTGAATATTGATAACATTACCACCCCCCAAAAGAAAAAAATAAAGTAAAAGCAATGAGGGTTTTTTTTCCTCCCCTCCTGAATAGTGAAACTGGGAATATTGCCCTTTTGCATTGAAAAATTCATAATTTGCTTCCAGCAAGTGGGTGTAGCAAGATTATTATTAAAGGCCCTGATTCTGGTATCACCAAATATACATTTGACCAGTGCTGACACAGCAAATCAGCCACGCATCCCCTAGACACCGTGTTCCCCTACCAGTGTTCTGCAAAACATCATTCAGGATTCTGTGAGAAATCATGAAAAAATACTTCATCCTGAAATACAACAAAAAATTCCAATTATTACAGAATTTTTGTCCAGCAACTGGCAATACTGGACTAACCTCCATGGGCTACCAACTGCCTCACTTTCTCACCTGTATGTGTTTTCATAGGTAGAGGTTCCTCAGGACAAGAAAAATTATTCTAGGGGGTTCCTCCATGGAAGAATGGTTTGGAAACACTGCCCTCAGACATTGAAAGTGACATTTTATGACGTATTCGTAAAGACTTAATACATACCGTACTATTCTAAAGGTTTTGGCACAGTGTTATATATATATATATGAGTCTGTGTTATAAATATTTCCAAGAAAAACTATCTAAACATGTGAAAATTGAAATAACTAAATAGGAAGAGAAATTTTACAGTGTTCATACGTAGATGGGCAAAACCATACAATGAGGAACATTACATTGGGCTCCCACTGTATTTGTTCCTGCATTCACATGGGATGTATATGCAATTTTTAGTTTCCTGTACTTCTATTTTGTATCTTTGTTAGTATGTTGCCTACCACTGTTCATAATCAAGATTTTTCAACATTCTGTGATTTTTTTTATGATGTTTGCAGGATGTATGGTACTAACATAGAACCACTCATGGTTTCCAGATTAATGAGACTGTTTTTAGCTAAGGACTTGTTTTATGAATTCTGGTTGCTATCCATTTTTTGTGTGTCTTAAAATTCCTTGTTCCTTCCACAGGCCATCTTTAGCGATGCATACAGCTGTTACGTATTTCCCTCGGCATTTTACTATTCCACCCTGGGTATGGTTTGCATGATTGGCTGCAAAGATTGTTCAGTATGGGTTGGTTACTGTATATATTTTCATGAAGAAGATGCTACTTCTGTCCACTAGTATATGAAGGAATGGAACAGTTCAAGTTGTGTAGAAAGACAGCATTTTTTGCTGAAAAAATAGGAGTCTCTAGTTACTACAAAAGGACACTGTTTTATTTACCACATATAATACTGATGTTACACTTACTTTCTGCTGAAATAAGTTCTTCCATCAGTTCTCCATCCACCTCTGTCATGGGAACATCTGCAACAAACATGAATTTTATATATATATCTTAGCTGTGCAAAACAAAGTACTGTTTTCACGTCTAATGCAAACAACCAGTCTGTTTAACTTCCAGGACTTTAAGGCTACCAGGAAGCATACATGTACATAAAGACAGACTCTTGAATGATAAACTTTGTATCTGAATAGATAATTAACCCACCTGAACTTCCAGCAGAGACAACATCGCTGAGGATTATGTCAGGCTCTAACGACATAGGGCTGCATTCTTGTTCTGTGTCTGGATCAAGTCGAGGCTGCTTGGGTGGTCGTCCTGGACCTCGCCGTCGCTTCAGGCTGGAATTTGAAGGACTCTGTGGTCGTGTTGTTTCAATCTAAAAATATTAGTGGTTATTATTTTGTGGCAAAAGTGTTGAATTGTCTGTGAAAAAGAGGATACTGAGTGAATTTTCTAATTCCAAGAGAATTTTTATATCACCAGACTGAGTATTGAGGAGTTGGTGGCATCACTTGTCACTGTGCAGCAACAAAGCATCAACTACACCTTGGCAATAAAACACACATTTTGTAGCACAGTTACTGTTTATGTCCGTGTCCCACAGTGATTCAGGCTTCTTCTAAGACTATTAACAGATGAGACTTTTCAGTCATTCAACATCAGTGACTAAGGTAGAGTACATAACAGAAACATAATCTGCCACAAAAATACAGAGTAATTACCAAATGAACAGTAAACATGTATGAATGTAGAAAATGCTTATTCAGGGTGCTCAGGTACAATAAACACACACATGACAAATGGTTTCCTGTGCCAAGTGTAAGTTAAAAACTGACAGCCGTGGTATGTGGTGCGATCAAATAGCTTCAGGACTGACAATGGGATGACAGTACTGCTGTTTCTACCAATAGGTGCCCAGTCATTTCCTGCTTGGAATATGACTGTAGCATATGTGACTGCTGTATAGTTGAGTACAAGAAGTGTGTGTTCAACTTGTGATTTTGGTGTACCTGGAAATGGCAGACTAGAAGAGTGTACCTCCATCAGCTTATGTTCTGGGGAAAATGAAATAGAAAATTCCCAAGTGTTTAAAGTAGCTTTTGGGGAGCAGACAATGGGAAGAACATAAGTTTTTGAGTGATTTTTCAAGTTGAACAGCAGTGTGACCTCTGTGGAAGTTGCCAAATGTTCAAGATATTGATTGATGAGTCAAACAGAAAAAATGTGGAGCAAGTGAAAGGAACAGTCCTCAATAACCAGAAAAAATCAATATTCATGAAGTAGCAAACATGATAGGAATTTCACTTGGGTCAGTTCAGGGCATTTTCAAAGAAAATTCCTTTGAAGATTATCACATTATGAGATATGGGTTTATGGGTATGACTCACAATTATATCACCATCATTCAACCAAAACTGTGGAACCCACCTTCCGAGTTTCAAACAGTGCACACCATTAAATGCTTCAAATGGTAGCCCTAGGTGTGGGATTGCTGTATAAAAGTCCCAAGGTGACTACTCTGAAGGGGACAACATTGATTAAGGGATAACTATAGTTGTTATGGAGAAATAAATTCAGTTAGGAAGTTATTTGATCACATCACATAAGACAGCCTAGATGTAAATACCACACACAGTAATAATTCACATATATTCACCAACACAGGCACACTTTTTAAATGACACTATAAAACTTTAATTTGTTAAAATAGTTAAAATCTCCGACATGTTTCGGTTTATATTTAAACCATCTTCAGGGAGCTATTAGTTCATGCTAAGACATGCTGAGACACAGTAAAGCAAGAAGAGGAAGAGTAATACAACATCCGAACCCATCAGAAACAAGGAACGACACGCTACCACAATGCCATCATAGCAACAAGTGATATAAGTTACTTTAGCATGAACTAATGGCTCCCTGAAGATGGTTTAAATATAAACCGAAACATGTTGGAGATTTTAACTATTTTAACAAATTAAAGTTTTATAGTGTCATTTAAAAAGTGTGCATGTGTTGGTGAATATATGTGAATTGTGACAATATGCACGGTGAAAAACTAAAAATACACAGTAATAATATTTATATACCATGCACAGTAATAGTATTCATAAAGCAAGTTCAACATAAATCCACCTGACAGCACATGATCTTAGGCTTTGGCGTGAAGTAGATGAGATCTGCACTTTCCTGGGGAATTGCGCAGCATACAGTGGCAATTCTTTACCAATTCTTGACCTCTGCAGATGGGTGTAATAGGTTGTCCCAAAATATCAGTGAAGAATTACCACTATATGCTGCATAATTTCCCAGAAAGAGTGCACCTGCAGGTGATTAATATAATTAGTTGACCTGACTAAATGGTAATTATATGCAGCAAGATATTCTTATCACTGAATCACAACAGCTGTGCATTTCTTTTTCACAGAATGCCATATGCTGTTAGTAAAACCAACTGAGCAAAGGTGTTTCTTGGGCACCTCTTCACAGGACCACACATGAAAACTGCAAGTGGCAGTGAAGATGGTAAAGACTGTCTTGATAGCCTATGTTGGGGTCTTGATTGTTTTTATCAAGGGTAAGTTTGGATGTCTGCACAGAATTTATCAGTTTCAAACACAGTTCACACAGAAGAACATTTTCACCACTATCCATCTTCTCAACCATGATCTTTTATAATCATTCTTAGGTAAGTTTCTGCTGAAGCCTTATACACAGGCAAAAATAATGTTCCTAGCTTAAAAACTAAATGGCACAGTTTTAACCATTTGACTGATATAGAATATAAAAGGACTATTCAATCAACTAATCATGGTAGCCCAAATATTTACTGTCTTTTCACAGCAAAAACTTAAGATGTAGTTCAGTCTATTCAAATATAACACAGTTAAATTTGTGTCACCTCCTACACAAACTACTGAGCTCAAAAACCCAGCATTTAAAATCAGCTTGCATAAAAAAATATTTACTGACCTGAGTTGTGGTCGTATGTCGTGTTGGTATGCGTGGTGATAATGAGCCAAGTTTCTGTGGCGAGCTATTCCGTGACCTGGTCGAACGAGTTGCAGGAGGACTGGGGACTGCAGTAACTGACATCTTTTCAGTATCTTCCGACTCTACATCTAATTGTTCAGTTTCTTCCTGGAGCAAATCAAACATCCCTCCATGACTCTTTTGTGATTCCCATGCTATCAAAAGTGTAGTTCTACATGTTATTAAATATCATACCATAAAAGAATGTAAGGAAAAGGGCCAAAGTATGTGGCTGACAAATGTTACAAATTTTAAGCAATGTTAAAGCCAGGAGTGGGTTCAGATATATGTTACACAGGTGGTGACAGTATCTTAGTACCTACAGACCTTGGCATAGGATAAGGGTAGTCAGCTTCATACCATAGCTGTTTCACACACACACACGCCAGGGCATGAATGTAAGAAATGCTGCCCTTACCAGAAATGAAATCCGGTCATTCAGGCCATACATTTTGTCCTCAGCATGGAGATAGGTTATGTCAGAACTATTGGCAAACTGTTTCCCACTAAGTACACATTACTTATTTTTGGGTAGCGGGGGGGAACAGAGACAGAAAAGGAACTCACAACAATGCTTTTCACATGTAATAATACTGAAGACACTGACATACCTTGACACTGGACTCTGAAATAGGTTTTGGTGGTGGAACTTCTATTGCCACAGGGCTGGTGCAATCAATGTCCTTATTCACTAACAAAACATATATTGGACCAACTGTTGACTTGAGGTGAATCTGATAAGCCCTCTTGTTATTGCTATTCTGAAAAGGAATATCAAACAAGCAACAGTTTTATACATGCATATTTACTTTAACATGTTTATATTAAAATTCCTTCAGTTACACAGCAACAAATGAGAAACAACAGGATGTCGGTGATGAACTGGCAGAAAGCAGTCATGGCCTATTTTAATGTATTCCAAATATGGTCAAAGCTTGTAGATGGAAATGCTGGCTATTGAAACCATCCACAAGTGCTCGCAGTGGGTTGAGGTATATGTTATATCTACTCTCAACATATCCAATACCTATGCATCCTACCCAAGTCTTCACCACAATACCTATTTCAGTTCAACAGGTATTTCAAACTGACTAGAAGCATTTAACAAATATGATGGAATCAACTATAATGTTTGGTTCTCATTCCTTTGACCATAAGTCATATCATTCTGCACAATCTGGTACAAATTTACCAATGCTTAGGAGGAACTGACCGCCTCTGTGGTCTAGTGGTCAGAGTTTCTGGCTACAGATATAGAGGTCCCGGGTTCGATCCCCGACGCTACCAGATTTTCTGAGTAGTAGTGGGTCTGGAACGGGGTCCACTCAGCCT
>Ga0123352_10013012_pt1 | contig 13186 bp, 6 predicted proteins | sample TergutLab28metaG_FD_89700 | JGI IMG/M metagenome (GOLD analysis project Ga0123352, IMG submission 89700) | Labiotermes labralis P1 segment gut microbial communities from Petit-Saut dam, French Guiana - Lab288 P1 | ecosystem: Host-associated > Arthropoda: Insects > Digestive system > Gut ... | reverse complement strand
CCGATAAATTCAAATTAAAGGTAATTTCACGAAGTTAACTTTACATTCGTACTTTAAATGTATCATGTATTATGCTGGTTTATTATTTTGTTCCGTTTATTGTCGGTAATCGTTACCTTCTATCCGGAGATTCAAACGGTCATAACTCCGTAACCGTCCAAAATCGGACACATGTTTGTATGAACTTTTTTGATCACAAAGACCTAGGAAATCACCTCCTGCAGTTATGCCCTAAACTCGTGAAACACCCTGTATATAAAGTGCATTTTCCAGTTAATTTTCGAGACCATTTTTTGTTTATTTTATATACCCCTTGTCTTCGATATTAATAGCGCTCTAGACGAAACTTCTATACCAGTGGTACCCAAAGTGTGCTCCGCAGATCCCAAGGGATCCACGACCAGTTCCCGTGGGATCCGTGGATACGTTTCTGCAATGGCTACTTTTGTATGGTTTCTAGAGTATCTTATTTAGAAACCCCCTGTACACACGAAGCAAGCGACAGTCAGTAATTAAGGTCAAATAATGCAATGCATTGTATGTATGTTACTGGCTTGTATTCGTTGCTATCTAAAATCAGTTCGGAGGTATAAATTCTTAATATTGGATGCCTTCCATGCGAAAATTATATTAACACGAGCAAGGATGTGAGGATCCGTGGTTATTTTTCGAAGCCAATAGGGGTCCACGAGCAAAAAAATTTTGGAGACACTAGAGCTTAGTGATTGTCGTATTGTGTGATTCGATAAACTACAGCATTTTGAATATCTAATGGCAATACCGATTGCTCATCTCATCTCTGTTGGTTTACTTAGTTAAATAGATCTCACTTCTCCAGAAATCAAATTTCGATATATCGAAATGTCGGTGGATCGCCATGTTCTGTTTAAACGGCTCGTTTCGAAATGCGATGAAATGAAAGTGGCTATGACATTGACAGACACGTGCTGAAGAAAGTATTGTTGTGAACTGTGCGCGTTGTTAACGCTGATTTTACTAGTTCGTAGGTTTCCAGCAGTGCAGAGTGTGAAGTTACGTACGTGTGGTAAACAAGTTCACCTTCTTCATCAGATAGCAGTTGGTCTGGTATCCTAGACGGGTTGCAATGGCCTGCGGCTGATAAATTCATTTATCGGTATCTATAATTAGAGCTGCATGTGAACACACATGCAGTTCACGCTATTCGTCCCTTCGTTCGTCACGCTGTTTGTCTTGGTACAAGATAAGAAAATACAGAAGCTCTTCAGGTCTTACATTTACGGGGCGGCTGGAGGTCGGTTTCTTCTCCTTTCTTTCCCACGCAAGGAAAACGTGGAGACCCTGGCTACAAGAGGCTTGCAATCATCCAACTACATGCCCTTTTAGCAAGTCAAGTATCTATGTACATGGAGCGAGGAGAGTCCTTTTTGGAAAGCCCGTCGAGAAATTTCCTGCTTTTATGGACCTAGAAGTTCTATTCTTGTGTTCACAAAACTCTGCCACTTGTTCCTGTTATGATCCAAGATGGTTTCAGTTGACATCCGTCATATTTCTGTTCAGATCCATTTTAATATTACCCTTCCGTCTACGCTTATGCTTTCTAAGTGGTCACTTTCCTGTACGTTTTCCCACGTAAACCTTATGTGCGTTTCCCTCCTCCAGCATACGTGCCACTTGCCCCGCGCATCTCATCCTGCTTGATTCTGTTACCCGAAAAATAGTTGGTAAGGATTACGTACAATTCGTGACACTAAATTATGTCAGTTTAGTAAGGGCTGTTGTGAATAGGGACGACACAATGGTCATGAAAGACGGAATTGCATGACTGGAAGTTCCACCTCTAAAAATTACGTCGTCTGAAGGTCATAAAAATGACACGTGTGTTTGTCCAGGCATCCAGACACATCACATGTTAAGTGACAACCACCAACAACACAGGTCGTTTCTCACATTACGGAGCAGGTCTTTTTGCATAGACACCTCAGTCATGTAACGTACACCTGAAGGAGAACATTGCATTAATTGAAAAGTGAAAACTGTAACCGAGCTTACGTAGAACGCAGTTCTGTTTAATCGTATCACACCACAGCAAATGGCTGTGTGGTAATTCCTTACCGACGTTTCGGGATAACCTATCGGTCCCATGTTAAATGGTCTTGGGACCGATAGTTTGTCCTGAAACGTCGGTAAGGAATTACCGACATACGCTGCACAACATCCCGGAAGAGCGTATATCTCAATTTAAAATATGTCTGCGCCCTCTGCGCCACGCTGTATTGTATAATAATATAGGCCTGTAGGTGTTTTGCGTACTTTTCTGCTACTTAGCTTACGTGTCGTGTCAGGGGGCCGAAGTGATTTAATTTGCCCCTGCCATCGCTCGGAAACTTATATTTTTGCAGTGAGACAGCCCGAATGACAAATATAACATCGGCCGGCGTAATTCGGTTATGGTGGTAAACCGGTCGTGTTTGGGGGGGGGGGGTTGTTTGTAGACGGTGGCGCAACCTGGAGTTGAGCCAGAGGAAGAGTGGCCCAGTGTGTAACATAACATATCCTGTTTTCACCGACTAGCAGTTGCAGGAGCGCTGACAGCTTGTAGCAGCAAGAGTGGGAATTACCGAGTGGATTGCCTTTGTTTCAATCGGTCTTTCTAAGGCTAATGGTACACATACATGCATACGTTCATTTCTTTGTGAGCGTAATTGGCGGTGTCCCATAGAAGCCACTGCTGTCTCTTTTATGTGAGTGCACGAGAGTGAATTTTCAACCCTAATGAGTCGGCTTTCAAAACGCTACAAGTGCGATGTCCCTCCCGACACAAATTCCTTGAAAGAAGAAGGAGAATAAACGGAAAGAGGAAGGAAGAGGGTGCCAGCGAATATGAATGTGTATAAAAGAGAGGTCAGAGAGGTGAAAGAGGGAGAGGCCTGGTCGAGCGCTTTGTGCATGGTTGACCTACGTCTTTTATGGAGATGTGGTATAAGGGACGGTACCGTGTGGCGTACTGTGCTCAGTGCATAAACTGAACTGTCGGTCCGTCTACTTGGCTGATCGCCATCACTATTCGAAGAATTCGGATGAAATTTGTCAAGGGAATTTATGGTTCTGACCGGTCAGTGATTGGCGATGGACAGACAGATGCGTAGGTAGACAGATACATAGCTAGATTGATTGGTAAATATATAGAAAAACAGTGATAAATAGAAAGATATATTGATAGACGGACGGACGAACAGATAGATAGATAGACAGACAGACAGATAGATAGATATATAGAAATAGATAGATTTGTTATTGAGATTCTTATTGGTAAAATTAATCCTTTGCTTTGTTTAAAGCCCAAATCGATCTTACATAATTTTCCAATTAAAGGAGCTCGTACAAAATAAGATGAAACATAATTAAATTTCTACGGCTTTTATGTCAAATGTTTGTCGATATGATGAATATGTGGAAGTACCGGGGGCAAAAATAAAGAAACCAGTCTTTGTAGGCGGTGATGTAACGACTGTAGAATTATGTTTACTCAAGACTTTAAGATCAGTGCACACGTGTTTCTTATTGCCAACTATCAGTTTTTTTTTTCATGGCGCAACAGCCTCCTCATTATCGAAGTTACACGATCACACCCATCACACCACACTCTGTAGGACTCTGGACTTGTGATCAGCTCGTCGCAGACGCCCCTACGTGACAACACACAACACACTCAAGAGACAGATATCCATGCCCTCGGCGGAATTCGAACCCGCAATCCCAGCAGGCGAGAGGCCGCAGACCCACGCCTTAGACCGAGCTGCCACAGAGATCGGCGACCATCAGTTATACGCATATTAATTCATTTGGACCAGTTTTCACTGGCTGTTTGTGAACCAATTTCGATGCAAAGTTTCACTGCTGCTGTCGGGTAGCGAAGTGATTTCTCAAAGCATGTATAGCATTTACAAATTGACAGTGTCGTTGTTGCTGGTCCGATCAGAGGGATCTCTTTCAGTGCAGGTTACAACATGACAATGTCCATTGCACGGAATATTAATCGTAGTTGCTGGCCCACGGCTTTCTACTTTTATTGGACGTATTTTGCGAGATGATGAATTGTTGAAGTGTGATCGCCGTTCTCCCTACTACCGCCCCCCACCGTTGGACAATGAATATTTCTATTTCTGCACCTTGTCTTTCGAGGCAGTTGGGGGACATCTGAATTATTGTTTGTTTGTTCGTAGCAATCGTTTGCTTCCTTTCACTTACGTCACCTCATCGTCTGAACACCCCCCCTCCCCCAACCCCGGTCACGTATATGCCCTATCTATTTTCAGACCGACTTTTGTGTTTTTTCGACATTATTTATTCCCTTTGAATCCACTTGATATTGCCCCTTCGAGTTGATTGCCTGCATTACGGTTAAAAATACATGACTCTTATTCAGTACTGTAGTGTTTTGAGAGTCGAGACCGGAATAAAAACAAATTAATATGCTTAAAATGTGTTAATTCTGAAGTTGTGAAGGGAAGAATCTTCTCTAATGTGTGGAGCTCGAGGGATGAAATTTCGTAATTATTTTGGAAACAGGGTGTGGACTGGCGAGGTGTAGTTTTTGTGTACTTGATTATCTCTCTTATCTCGCCTAGTCGAACAGTAACTGTGATGTGTGTAAGTAAGTAATAAACAAGGCTATCTTAACCCTCGTGAATAGTGTAAGGCCACTTTTCACTTTCCTTTTCAGAGTTGTAGTGTGAAAGTCAGCTTTCTGTCACGTGGTATATGCCTGTTAATGACTTTAGTTAGTGTCTAAACATGTCACTGTATAACACTGCTAAGTATGGTTGCGATTGGTCCCTTACCCCTTTTCTTATTAAGCTTAAAAGTTTGTTTGTTTGTTTCTGGCGCAACAGCCCCCAGTGGGCCAGGGCCTCCTCATTCTTGAGGTTTCTAGATCACACTCAACGACGCACCACAGACGGTAGGACTCCTCTGGACGCGTGATCAGCTCGTCGCAGAGACCTCTACCTGACAACGCACAACACTCACGACAAGACATCCATGCCACCGGTGGGATTGGAACCCACGAGTTCAGCAGGCGAGCGGCCGTAGACCTACGCCTTAGACCGCGCGGCCACTGGGACAGGAGCTTAAAAGTTAAACATTGTATATTTATTGTAATTGTACTAAGTAGCTGTCGTGGCTTTACACAAAAGTCTTTCTTCTTAACAGGAACAACTACCTGAAATGTCTCAGGTTTTCGTGATTTTCAGTATCATGGAATAAGCTAAAGCAATTAGCATCGAGAAATTAACAGGTTATAACCTGTTAATATTTTGAGTTTGGGGGACCGCGGTAGCACAGCGATTAAGGTACTGTGCTACAAATCGGGAGGTCGCTGGTTCGATCCCAGCTAGTGACATAAAGTCCTTCCGATCGCACTATGGCCCTGGGATCGACTCAGCCTCTGATAGAAATGAGCACCACGAGTATTTCCTGGGAGTAAAGGCGGCCGGTGTGTAAGGCTGACAACCTACCACCATCCTGTGCCGTTGTCACGAAATCTGGGAACCTTAACTTCGTGGAACCCTCTGGGCCACTCCAGGCCTGTAACGTGACTGCTTTACCTTTATAAGTAATTTTAAAATTCATACGTGCATCGAATTCTTTTGCCCACGTATCGTGTAGATTTATAAATCTGGATCTACATCCGAAATTATTGTTTAATGTGTAATTTGGTGCAAAAAGCCTGGAATTATTTGAATTTGAGAAGTACTGAATTCGAGGTCTGATATTTATATTTCTGTATTAAATTAACCCTTTGAGCTCAGTGGCTTATATGACGCACATTGGACGTCCCACCGACGGTATTGGTAATAGGCCTGCTTCATGTTTTATGCATTTCGTCTAAACCAATCTGTAGTTCATGGTGCTATTACAGGAAAGATGATATTTTTGATTAGATCCATAAACATTTAAGTACGAAATCAAATCCATTTTATTTAAAGACCCAGTTCGTACCACGCAGTAAACACTTGTCTCCTCAGTTATAAAAACTAATCAGTTAATGCTTTATGGGGGAAACGTTATGGTATTTTTGTGAAATACGTACAAAACATATAAATACTCTGTGGGCAGAATGAAGGATTTTTTAACGTTAAAACCCATAGTACATACATTAACCGCTAGGCTTTAAAAGGTTAATGCTTCCTACAGAGATTGAGCAACTTTTACTAAAAGGAGCCTCTCAGAACAGGATATTGTGTGAAGGATTTGGGTTTCGAGTCCCGGAGTGTGAGATGCGCTATTTCGCAGTGTTCAAAGATAGCATGCACGAAACGGTGGAAGAACTTGCGACAGAAATAAACATTACGAACTTGGTGGTGTGAGAAGAGTGACGAAGGTACATAACAGATGACGTGCGAAGGGGTAAAAAAAAAAAAAGTAAGAGACTAACGAGACAGAGAAATCGATTATGAAGATAGCAAGCGAAAGAGAAGTGCAGAGAGAAGGGAACAGGCTTGCAGTGTAATTTTTCTTTTCTCCTGGAAGGAATGACCGTCGTATGGTAGTCCTCTCCACAAAGCTCCTCCCACCAGTGAATCGAACAATCCAATTTACAGAGTTCGATATAGCTGATTCTCTGAACAAATTGTTTTTATTGGGCAATCCGTAAAGTTCTCACTACTTCAGCTGAATTTAAAAGAACATGGGTGTTGTGTATTGACGGATTACTTCATTATTACATATTATACGATCACAATGGGGGATGTCACACCCTAAGATTGTCAGTACTCTTAAATATCCAACGGTCTAAGTATTTTTCCTACTAACAAGTCGAATTTAATGTCTTAATACCTTGATAGACCACTTTCGATTCGAAAGTTCGGTGATAGGATTTTGGACCTTGTTATCACCGTTTCCCGATCTTATCAGGTCGTGAAAATTGAAGCGTGATAGGTCGATAATTGTGTTATATTAGATAATATTCGCTGGTCCACTGATACGGAATGCCTGAGGAATACTTTGAAATGACTGCTTCACTGCATGAGTATGCACGCCAGAACTGAGAGGGACTTTTACAATACATGGCTGTAATAATTCAGTTCATTTCGATTAGATGCGATTCAGTTCACTGTTTTTTAGACGCGTTCGCAAAATTGCGAAAAGCGACTTCAGCTTGGTCATGTCCCTCCGTTTGTCTGCCTGTCCGTCTGTCCGCATGGAACAACTCGGTCCCACTGGACGGATTTTCATGAAATTTGAGATTTAAATATTTTTAAAAAATCTGTCGAAAAAATTCAATTTTCATTAAAATCTGACCGTTAGGGTACTTTACTTGGAGATCTATGTGCATTTGTAATACCTCGCTGAATTGTTCTTAGAATGAGAAATGTTGCAGACAAAAGTTGTAGAGAAAATAAGATACACATTTTGTGTCCAGTAAATTTTTTCCCGAAAGTCTTGCCGTTTCTGTTTGTAACAAACAATGCGATATATTATGATGACACTACATTATCGTGTACAATACGTGCCGACGTTTCGCGGGAGCATATTTTTATTCTCAGAGCGGAACAGCTACTTATTTTCTGTAGCTGTATGCATACAGTCCGATGGAAACGTTTGTACACACCAGACTGCACGGCCTCACATCCCAAAAGACAGTTTCCGTCACCATAACCTGATATCTCATATGAAATATGATGCTAATAATCTATCTGTGTTTGTAAAATTTTCCATTAGACGTAGTCTAAATTGCAAGGCCTGACGTCAAAAGAGAGGAAGAAATACGGCTGCCAGCAGAATAATAAACTCATATCAGACATAAGTGTCTGCAACGCTGGGCATTTCTTTACGGTAAACAGAGTTGTTTGCTGCAGGCTATCAGTGTATCGTACCGCACTTCGAGCCTAGTGTACAGGACAGTATCATGAAAACCCTAGCATGAGAGTTTGTCATTAGCGCATGCGTCTAATCTGAAGTATATCTCGATTCTGTAGTGCCGAATAACCTAAATAATTTAACGAGTCACAACCAAGAAATTTATAGCACTACATTTTCTTCACGAAGGTACAAATTATCAGAACACCATTAGAAACACACGCAGTGTTACCATAAACTAGAAAAGTCTGTAGGAATGTTTATGGAGGTTTATGGTGTGTGTGTATATGTAGGCCTATATGCACACATTTGAACGGAAGCATCACGATGTGCTTATAAACGTAATATAACACTAAACAGTGTACGTCAGCACAACCACTTTATTACTCAAGGCACTTACATAGGCTACATGTTTCGACTATAAATATTCATCTTCAGGCCTATATTTGTCATTTAAGTAACAAGATGCTATGCACACTCTAGGATTCCATCGTGTTTACATCCGTGGAATACATAAAATTTAATCATTTGTCTCGTAAAATGTGTTATACAAATTGTGTAATAAAAACTTAAAATATATAAAATTCTTAAAACGGTATTATTGGTGTTCACCATTTTACAAATGTAAGTCCCGTTACCGTCTGGTTGTTTTTGGTAACGGTACTTACATTTGTAAAATGGTGAACATAATATACCGTTTTTAGAATTTTATATATTTTAACTTTTTATTATACAATTTGTGTAACACATTTTACGAGACAAATGATCCAATTTTATGTATCCCACTGTTGTAAACACAATTTGCATGTCACATCAATTGTGACAAATTATTTAATTTTATGTATTCCATGGATGTAAACACGATGGGATCCCAAAGTGTGCAAAGCATCTTGTTACTTAAATGACAAAAAATAGGCCTGAAGATGACTATTTATAGTCGAAACATGTAGCCTATGTAAATGCCTTGAGTAATAAAGTGGTTGTGCTGACGAACACTGTTTAGTGCTATATGTACACACACATACACACACACGCGCGCGCGCGCGTGTGTGCCATCGTTTTGGAATGTTGAGAGCACTTCACACTGAGCTGACAATCTCAGAGATCAGAAATTATGAACACTTGCTGTAGTTGGCTGCCATCGTGGTTGCATGTTGTATGTTACATCGGAATATTTAAGTAGTACGCTGTTAGCGTACGCGTACAGCGATACCTCGGCTAACGAAGATAATTCTTTCCGGAATCACTTTCGATAGCCGAAACACACATACAGACGGAAAAGATAAGCTTCTGGAATGGCCCGACCGTTTATGTTTGCCGCTTTATGTTAGCGCGCGCATCCACTAAAACATTCGTTAGTCGAATACATATTCGTTAGCCGAGTCCGAAAAACAGCGAAAAAAATCTTCGTTAGCCGAAAAATTCGTTAGCAGGGTCACTCGTTAGTCGAGGTATCACTGTACTGTGTTGCTTATTATTTTAGTGACAGTTTTCGTCTGTGTGAAGTCCATGAAACAGAATCCGTTTTGAGAAGCTGTTAGTCAATAAGCTGGTAAGGGAATACTCCTTCCTTTTTGTGGAACCCAGAGGGTCGTTATCAGTTCAGCGTTCATTACCGCGTTTACAGGACGCCGACACTAAACTCCGTTATATTCGCATCGAGTTCGTATCATGACGCCCTTTTTTCTGTAACATTACATTAATATTATCCTCCTTTCTACTGGCAGTTGTACCAAGAGTCTCCCTCCACCACCTAGGTTTTCTAACTAACGTTTCCCGATTGTTTCAGCCTCACCCATTCGTGCTGCCTGTTCCGCCTTTCTCATTCTGTTTGATGCGTTTACCCTAATTGTATTGGGTGAACAATACAAATTACTAAGCACTTCATTATCTGGTGTTCTCCAAAGTTATGTTATTTTGTCTGTACTAGGCCTTAATATTTTCAGAACTTCGTTTTAAAATTCTTCAGCTCTTTTGTGGCTACAGAGTATGTTCTCCATCCATATAAAACTGCAGGCGAAGTTTGGTAATGTTTAATCTCTAGGATTTTAGATAGCAGTCTGAAAGACGAGCGACTCTTGAGTAAAATGTGGGTCGTGTTCCCGTAATTTAATCTACTTTTAATTCCTTCGAGAATGTTTTTAAATTCATTACTGTGTAATTCAGGGAAGCAATTTGAACTTCGCCATATTGCTGTCTGTATAGGCGTAATGTGATTTTGTCCTGCAGTTCTGTGACGGACCATTAACGTATCTCGACAAGGGCTTACAGAACATCGTTAATGGTTCCGTGAGAAATCTTGGCAAAAAATTCAATATTTGAGCACAAGAAAAGAAGCCCAAGTGTCACATTGAAAGTAAACCCTAAGCTGACTTTGGATGTGTACTTCATTTTCATATTTACCAAAGGTATCGAGTACTGTCAGTGGCAAACGTGGTGGTAACGCTAGTAACAAAAAATAACCACAAATCTACGGAAGTCTTTATTGACCAATTTTAAACAAATTTGAATCCTGTCGACGCATTTTAGTAACAACTATCTGGCATAAAGTTCGAGAAGAATCTGGCCAACAGGAGCCGAGTTGTTTCTTATGGACGGACGGACGGACGACGTGACGAAGCAGCACAGTCGTTTTTCGCAGCTTTGCTTACGCGCTTCAGATGCATACGTGTGTCTTGCACCTGCTTGCACAAAAGCCATGACAGTTTTCACAATGTTTTAGTTCCAAAACGTGCACTGACTTGGCTAAATGAGATGGCAGGAGAGTAATTCTCGTCGTGTTTTATAACGTATCTTTTTCTTAACCCAAAGTATTAAATTAGCGAAATAAACACCTAATGGTTACGTTTTAGTGCAGTCACACCACAGCTGTATGTGATATTCAAAGCGAATGTCATTATGTTACTTAAATATCAGTGAGATGTACCAGACTTTTTTGATGGTCACGAATGTTGCAGTCTTAGAATCACTAGAGGCAATTTCGTACGTCATGGACGCTTAAACCGGTTACTTAACTAAAGGAACAGGCGTTTCACAGATTCCGAGCTAACTCGAACTAACAAGCCGTGTTTTTTGATGCGATTTCAGCGTAAATAAAAATGTTTAAGGAATAATATGTTGACTTACATTTACAATATTTTTAGCGTGCAAATACTCATTTCTTTACGTTCAGATTCACCTCAGAAATATGCAGACCTAAGTGTTTGTCTGTTATCGTTCTTGTGTAATTGCCCGTCATTCGGTTCTCTGGAGGCCGACGTCCGAATAAATTTTGCTCTTCATTCTGCCAGAATATCGGCAATGGAATTGGACCTTCAGAGTTTCTTTTAAAAGCTGTTGCTGTAATATCATTATTTTGCAGTATGAATATGCCCGCGTGCTTCTGCCCACTCAATAACCTTTATAACAGTTACTCGGTTTTCGTGAACCTTCGTTTGAATACCATTCCAGTGGAAGCCACGGTATCCCCTCACTTTTCAATGTTATGCCAGCGAAATATGACATTCCGGCTGGGCGATATTGTGCTTGGAATCTGGAACTGCACTGGCACTTCCAACAGGTTCATGGTTTTTTTTTGTGGTTGATATCGCCTAAAAGTACGTGATATTTGTTAGGGAGTTTTTTTTTAGACTAAGAAACAGCAGGGCGGCCCTGTAAAATATGTACATGAATTTGGTTTTCATCGTGACGAGGGTAGGAACAGCCTACTTGAGCTAGATGTATGAAGTTGATACGGAAATAATTAGGATGAAGACTTTCGTTAAATTCCGCTATGAAACAAGTTTTGTTAGTATTGGTGACATCGCGTAACTTCTAAGGTTATACCCGATAAAATAACACTGTCGATAGCTGTCCCAATTGCCACTATGCACCGAAATAGATAACGAAAATGTGTAACTTACACTCTTCAATTGTAGTTCTGGCGTGTATCACAAGTTCGTACCGAAACGTTGCATCTTATGAAGAGGGACGTTCTAATGGTATTCCGCCGTCCTTACGGTCTTGTACTTTCCATTGGATTTGCCATTAACCTTTTGGCGCCAGAATTATTTTTTTAATTTTAGCACACCCTGTATATAAAATGTTAATAATACAGGAACCAAATATGTTAGAATTATGAAACAAACTGCATTTTGAGGAGAAAAAAACGGAGAGTATATACAATGTTCAAAATATTCAGTACCTGTATTTGTTGAATAAATATATAAAATGCAACTTTAGAGGTTAGCGGTGCGGTACGACCACTATAGTTGACATTAGGCGTCAAAAGGTTAACAATTCAAGATACATGAATTCACACGACGAAAGGAACCAGTATGATAGACTAGTGAATTAGGGACTGGGGTGAAGACACTTCCTCTGCTGATAACTGATTTGTATAGTTCGGGTATCGGCCTTATTCGGGCGAAGAAATCGAGTCAGCCGTGACCACTTTCGCTGTTGATAACTGATGTATATAGTCTGGGCGTGGCCGCCGTGTTCGGGCGAACTGGCCCTCGTCCTGAAAACGTTTTCAGTGTAATCGCAGCTTGGCGGCCAGACGCGGCTCTTCTAGCCCTGCCACACGCCAGCCAACTCGCGTCATGGCATCGCTGACGTAAGTGCGTCGTTTAGGGTCATTTTGTTGATAGTTTCGTATTGTAGTGCTTGTGCCGTAAGTGTCTGCCTATAACTTACAAGTGTATGATTGAATAGTTCTTCCATCTTTAATGCAGATTAAATAGCACACTTAAAGTAGATGGGCAGACAAAGACTGGTCTGTCATGTATGGCGCCCGCTGTCTCTTGACCAGGGCCGGTTTAAGACTTTCTGACCCATTTCGAAAACAGATTTGAGGGGCCTAACATAGTGTTGAAGTGGCGGTGCAGCTAGCTAGAGCGACGTAAGGATGCACATGAATGTGTTTGACGCAAAATCTGAAAAACAAGCAGCCATTTCGGGGCCTAGCGCAGCGGTGAGGCCCCATCAGCCACATGAATTGCGCAAGCCGTTGTTGACAGCGAAAGCACCTGTGGTTTTTGTATTATTTTAATGGGAAATGCGTTTAGATTTAAATTTAGTTCATTAGATTCTTCCATCGTGGATGCTGCGTATCACTTCTCGAAATTTGATTGTGAAATGGAGTCCCGTACGTGGCTAAAGCTACGCGTCGCCGGGAGTAAAGCCTTTGTCTAGGAGCCGCTAGCAGAAGCACCGCGTCTAGCGTGTCAGTTTATTTATAGTCTGACTCTCAAATCACGTGAGTTGACTTGGGGGGGGGGGGGGAAAAAAAAGAAAAAGAGGAAGAAAAAAAAAAAAAGAAAAAAAAAAAAAACCGGGAAATACAAACGAAGGAAAAACGCGT
>Ga0123352_10013011_pt1 | contig 13187 bp, 4 predicted proteins | sample TergutLab28metaG_FD_89700 | JGI IMG/M metagenome (GOLD analysis project Ga0123352, IMG submission 89700) | Labiotermes labralis P1 segment gut microbial communities from Petit-Saut dam, French Guiana - Lab288 P1 | ecosystem: Host-associated > Arthropoda: Insects > Digestive system > Gut ... | reverse complement strand
GTAAGGTTGTCAGCCTTACGCACCGGCCGCCTTTACCCCCAGGAAATACTCCTGGTACTCATTTCTGTTAGAGGCTGAGTCGACCCCAGGGCCATAGTGCGATCGGAAGGATTATGTAAATGACAAATTCCATATCTGGAATCGAACCAGCGACCTTCCGATTTGTAGCACAGCACCTTAACCACTGTGCTACCGCTGTACTGGGGTGAAAGTTCGGGACTTAGAAATTGTAAATTTTAAAAATCATTTTACAATAACATATCAGAGTAGTATGGTAAAAGCAAAGGTAATTTGTAACATGGAGAAGAAGCTGTGGTTAAGTTAACATCGTCTCAACAAGCCATGTAAGATAAAACATTTATTAACTCGCCAGCAAGTTTAAACATCAATTGACTACATAACTAATTAACTACCTAACCAATCAGTCAATCCTCTCCAAAATGCAGAGCTGGAAAGTTGGTTTCTCCACTGGACAAGACAGTCTCTCCTGTTATGGAACCCGTGTTTACAAAAGGCAAACCCTCCCCCCTCCCCCATTGCACTCTATCGCCAGCCAGTTGAGTCCAGTTATTATATCTTACACAACGTTTCCCTAATATCCATTTTAAGATTCACTTAATGTAATTTTCCCATCTATGCTTAGGTTTTCTAACGAGCCTTAACCCATGATCTCGTCACACTAAAATGTCGTGTGCATTTCACAGCTGTATGTGCAAATTGCCCTTCTCGTCCATTTCACCCTTCTTGATATGGTTACCCTAACAATATTTGGCGGAGTATGTAAATTACGATGATTCGTTTTTCAATTATTTCCATCCTTCTATCACTTCGCGTCTTAGAAAGTAACATTTTTCTTGGCACTTATTTCTCAAATATCTTTAATCAGCATTATTCCCATAGGGTGAAAGATCAAGTTTTACACCCAAACAAAAGAGCGGGTAAATATTAGTTTTGATACAGTACAGTATTCAATACAATTAACTGCGTTGAAACCATAAATATTTTAAATTTTTAATGCTTCTCCTACATGTGTCGGCCCCTCAAGGTCATCCTCAGGGAGGTAATTTACAAAGAAATAAATTTACAACAAATGCTGTCCGAGACGTGTATATATGAATTTAAAATGCAATGTTATCAATTAACACATTGCTGAAAAGTTAAGAAATGCAAATTAATTAGATGTATTTTAAATGTCTTAACAATTTTATTATGTACGAGGCATCACCAAATAACAAACATTTATGGTTACGTGGGCAATTAGTTATATTAAATACTGTGAAATAAACCTGTTGCACGGAATATAGTTTTAATCTTTATGTTTTTAGATTGAAGGAAAGATAATAGCTTCTGAACTGAATGGCACTAAAGATTCCCCCGGTACAGTTTCATAACTCATTCCTGAATGTAATTTGATTTGTGAATGTCGTTCTCCAATAGTTAAACCTCACCACATTTTCCAAACAGTTGTTGCCCATCTTTATACTGGAATTTTATTTCGCGCTCTAGTAACGAGACACAAACACGAGCCTTGCGGATTTTGTGGTTTAATTGTAGAAGTAGTATAGTGTATGACAGTCCTGTTATTTCAACCTGATGTTGGTTCTGCGAGACTAACACATGCACGTCAGTAGATGTTTGCGAGACAGTAGCAAGTAAATTTCGATATAATTAATTAACAAAGAGGGTGCACTAGTTTGATATAAAATAGGCCCATTCCCAGTGCACCAAAAGAAATCCAGTGAGGGACATTAACGAATTTCCAGTGCCCTTGGTCGTCGGCAACTTACAACAGGTGATCACATTCCAAATGAATAATTAGCAACAGAAACTACAAAGTTCGTAGAATAAATGAGATTCCATATCAGTGTTGTTTAAACATGTTATAAAACTCTATAAGGCACTAAAGCCCTCTTGCTCAAAGAAACCCGTTAGGACATAAACAATAAAAGTATATTGATAAAAGAAACTATTTAGCCTATTGCAATACTCCAAAAGAGAAACAACACACACAACTAATTAAATTGTACTTTGGTGACAAGAAATTTTCTAACCTTTTAAAGTAGTATTTCTAGGTGATGGGAAAGAGCACGTCGATCAGCAGCATTCAAATACATGCGTGTCTTGAGGCATGCTTGTGTTTAGGTACTATACATCTGACTGCTGGAAGATACCTTGTAGGATAGATACAGTCATAAATCCCAAAAATATCTACTGAGTAAAACAGGATTTTCTTGAAAACAGTCCATCTGTCGTGACAAGCTAGGACAGGTCATTGACAGATCACAGACAACAATTCTACTTGTCGGGCAAGTGGAAAAAAAGATTCCAGTGGACTGAATTACTGTGTTGGTTTCATGGGCCGCACAACAGCAGAAGGGGGACCATGTGGTGATACCTTTTGCCAAAGGTACCACCGCCGGTTCAGTAGTTACTATTTGCAATGAAACTGCCCTATAAAAAATGTTTCAAATATAAAATACATACAAGTACAAAACCCCTATTAGTCAGATTAATGACTACGCAGATCATGTAAAATAAAATACTCAATGACAAAAGGAAGTCTTACAATAACGTACTGTATATTTTAAGTCTTACAAAAAACTTACATGGATCAATTTTTAAAAAAGTGGATGCACACTTTATACTATGACTGGTAACGTAAGTTGATTAGCATTTTACATACAGGATGTTAGTCTAAACCCGAAACTTGTACCTAGAAGTACCTACAGCATGCGAGCTGTGCAGACTGCAGGAACATACTCTTAGTAAACTATACATTAATTTATATGTAACACACCGTCATGTAACTACTGAAGAGGATCACCAAAGGCTTAAACAAGATAACCCGCTTTCTGATTGAGATCCGAAACGTGGACATCCCAACCACAACGTTCGAGTTCTGCCACACCGCACGATAAACACATAATGTGGCCGCGTTGCAGGCTTCAGCCTGCAACACGGACACTACTCAAACCCAGCCGCACCAAATCTCCAACACACAACGAACCGAGAACAAAACTACCGATGTGGTAATTCAACAGCACAGTCGCAAGCTCCTGATGATGGATATATTAATGTCCGAAATATGTTGAATTCATAAGAAGTGAAATAAAATAACAAGTGATATCAATTTGGTCTTTTATTCTTCAACTATTACAATGATGCACGGTTCAATAAACATAAGAGTCACTGAAGTTATTTGTGAGAAAACGTTACGTAGACTTGAATTTGAATCGGACACCTTTAAAATATAAAGCCAGAAAAGCTATTATTTTTTAAACTCAAAATAGAACGTGCAATTGTTTGAAACTACGTGCATCACGTTGTATATCAGACGTGTATGTAAATGTATGCAAGAAGACGTTCATCATGCTAATATTTAAGACTTCATTTCCTACACCACAGAGAACCTGTAACCTAAATTACGAGGACTAGCTGTCTAATGCTGTTTGGGAATACAATTGCTCTTCAGTGAGAGAATGAAGTCATAAACACATTATGATAGCGAAACGAAGTGTGCTGTAATGTTAAGCAGGCAATACATAGGGCAGGTAAACTACTTGTTTTAAATGGTTAAGTGCTCTTTGTAAGCCAGGATTTACCCTTGCAATAACAGTGACATAACTGAACCACTAAGCCAAGTCTGATCACCACAAGTTAAATACCTGTGAGATAAACGTCTCACTGTAAAACTCCGTTAAATCGATTGAAATGCGGGAAAACTTCAATGGATTAAAGTGAGAAGAATGCCGGAAAAATAACAAAGACATGAGGGACGAATCGGCATAATGGAAGGTTTCAAAAACAATTAAATGTTTACACGACAACAGGAAGACATATATTCTTACACAGAATAAGAAATTCGGCATTATGTAACAAACGAGAACAAGACTGAAACAGATGACAAAGAGTGTCCGTGTTCAACAATAGAAACTGTTGTGAAATCAAGCGGGTTGCAAAACGTAGCCTCAGAGAAGAATAACAAAAATTTGGCACCTTCCCTCTCCTATTTCTTACCATTTCTAATTTGTGAAGCATTAAGTTCTGATGCTCTCTTATAAATATCTTAACAGTTGGCGCATAGAGTCAAGGGCCGCCAACGGTTTTCGGTGTATGAAACGACAAGCACTTTTTCTGTAATTACTTCATATAAACATTCTTCTGAACGCAACTTTTTATCACGTAAGAAAGGTCTCCCTCATTTTTGTCTACACCCTCAAACCTGAGATATTTTTATTCCATGAAATATTAATTGATTTGCTCTCTATCTGTGCGTCAAAAGACTTGGATGCCTTCATATATAGGTTCCGGTCTTACCAAAATTTGAATGTGCCAACAGATGTTAGTAAATACTTTTAACCCCTATGGCTGTTTTCATAGAAAGGAAATCTTTCAAATGGACTTAGAGTTGTTACACACAAAAAAAAAGACCGGACAGACAGACAGACATTTGTAGAATTAAAATAAATCCTTCGAAATCTAACCACATTCAGTGATTTCAGAAAAAGTAAGCTTCAAAAATTGGCTCAATTTCCGTCAACCGGTGAAGAAGACGCTAGTCTAAAAATTGAAGTCTCCTCGGATATGACGACACATAAATTGGTGATTAGTGGATGGGTGGAAAATATAAATTCGAAACCATCTTGATAACTAAGAACGCACACGAATGTGACGTTGTGGAGTGACACTGAGTTGTGAACGAACTGTCCAGCTGGAAACTTTCCGAAGATTCTCAAACAGTAGTATAGAAAACAATAACTATCATGTCAGTGTAATTCAAGCCAGACAAAGACGCCGTGTATTAGTCATTTACAATATTAAATTATTCAAAACATTAACAAGCAAGACGAAAGGTAAGGTAAATCAGTCCCATTACAGGCCCGAGGTGCCCACAGGGTTCCAGGAAGTTAAGGTTCCCAGATTACGTGACAACGGCCCAGGATAGTGGTAAGGTGGTCAGCTTTACACACCGGCCGCTTTTACCCCCAGGAAATCATCCTAGTATTCATTTCTGTTAGCGGCTGAGTCGACACCAGTGGCATAGTGCGATCGGAAGGATTATGTCGATGAAAAATTCCAAGTAAACCATCTTGAATCGAACCAGCGACCTTCCGATTTGTAGCACAGAACCTTAACCACTGCGCTACCGCGGTCCCCCTTAACAAATAAGGCTACAGAATTTATTCACATCAGCCAACTGGGTACCAACAATTAAACAAAGACAGTCCTATACCCAAACATCAAGTTTACTCTACTGTATTCAGAAACAAGTGGTCTAAATTTAACCAAACTCAGAGTCCAGTTACTAATTGGTAGAAACTTGGACAAAAAAAAAAACAGAAGTGCGGAGGAAAAGGTTCCTTATTCCACTTTTCCATTATTTATCTCCAGCAAGACACGGCAGGTACAGGTTTCGAGGGTATGTCTACGTTTCTATCACCACAAAATATTAAATATTTCACTTATTTGGGAATAACAAGCCTAACACGTTCATGGAGCGCCTCAGCAAAATGAGATCACAGTTTTTACGTATAACCAGCTGCTCCCCTTCCTCCGCCCTATATGTCTGTGTACCGTCTCAAACAACGTCACAGCTGTGCATTACGACGTGTGCATATTCATCAGCAGGTAACACATTTTCGTTACATTTAAAAACGGTACTTCACGTACGGTGTCAATAATCTGCCTCGTTCCCTGCGAATCGCGTATAAAGTGTTGTGTGAAGACTCCTTTTGTGGTGAAGTCTTAATGACGCGACGTCGTGTGGTCGGGTCAATTTACCCGCCCCCTTCCCACCCCCGACACTAATACACTCTTTCTCTTTCACCCCTGTGTAAGTGTCGACTGAAGAAGCCGCGGCAAATTGCTTCAGTGGGAATGAGATTAAGTAATTGGCTGTACGTAACAGGTAGCGGTAAATGATAATATAGCCTCGCACCACACAGAGAAACGGTTCTCTGTGGTAGTCTCAGCGAAGATTGTGATTGGTTGAGGAGAAAGGGAGAAGAAGAAGGAGAAGAAGAGTAGCAGTAAGGTTTAGAAAGCTTCCTGTCTTGGTTGCATACCCCCTTACAACTTTCGGAGTTTCCCAGGTTTTAATCGGTAGTTAAGACATAAACGCACGGCATACAGTTTGCTAGCTCCCTAGTACCCCTCAGTAAAAACTGGAGGGGCGTGTGCTTCTATTAACGTAAGGTTAGGGAACAATTACTTGTGAATGTATTTCCAGGGATCCAGTACATGAGAGGTGTTTTATTATTTCCCTAGGTACTGAGAGTCTCACTCTTCGCCACGACATTTTATTGAAAACTTTTGAACTCAGCACATTCTCTCGATGCAAATTCTAGCGTGTAACATTCACGTTTACGACTACGGTATAAGGTTACTCGGATCTGAGAAAGCAAGAGAAGGGCAGTCGACCTGCAAAAAGTAGTCTCCCACTGACTATAAGAACGGAAATTTACCAACCAACTAGAAATCACTGCTGAATCAAATACGGTTAAAGCTTTAATTCCCTACCGCAGAGACAAGCATAAGACAGACTAACTTAAAGTGTCATGTACTACGGAAGGCAGTGGGTTAGGGCCGAAGCCGAACTGGTTCATTATATCCCAGTTAAAATACAAGATCATGTTTTTTTAATCAGCATTTATACTCCCTTCTAGCTGTTTGCTCTTTGTAGTTGCATTTGCGGAACGAAAGTCACACTTGATCCATTTTCATCCTAGGGAACTTGCATTTTCCCGTCTTTTGTGCCACTGAGGTAGTCTCAAGGGAAATTGTCCAGCATTGCAGCCCTCATAAGAAACATCCACCCTCTCAGTAACGGGGTCACCTGCTGTTTATACCCCCTCCAGAGTAACCTTTGGTTAGATGGCATTGTTTTTATAGTGCATACGCTCAGGAGTTGTTTGCAACCGTAAATATCTCTCTCCAAAAGCCTTACAATTGCTGCGTAGAAGGAATCCTGTGCAGTTTCCTTGTCAGATATACACACAGTTCCCATCCTTCTCTTGAGGTTTACGTTCAAAATAATTTTATGTTCTCAACGCGGCGGTTTTGTAATACTGATATTTCAGCTGTGGTGTTATTGTTTCTGACGATTCGGCACGACCCCTGCAAGACACTCAGTTACGTATGTTCATATTCACAGGAAATATGTCCATTATGTCCTTCCTATTCTGAGGATTTCACTGGAACCTGGGATCTTTCGGTGATTATGGAAAACTGCATATTTTGTGTTCACACTTAAATTAACTCCAGGGAAGAGATCCCTTTCTGAGAAGCTAACAGTTTCTCAGAAGCCAAGAAATTCCCGGAACATTATGAAACTCGAACGTTCATTACCGTGTATCAAGACACCGTCGCTTCTGTCTCGAAACATACGAGTACCAAACATATCTTCTGGCTAATACTATTCATGCGATCAGATGGGGGAAAATTAGATGGGTGGGTCATGTACTGAGTTACGAGGCAATGCGAAATGCTTACAACGTTTAATTACAAAGAACCGAGAGTCAGAGGCCAATTTGGAAACACAGGCGTAGATGTGACGAAGAAATTAAAATCGATTCAAAAGAAATGAGACGTGACGTTGAGATTGGAGATCAACCGGATCCCCATCGGTTTTAGTGTAGGGATGTCGTGACCAACGTAATGGATCTCCAGATACCATAAAATGCTGAAAATGTCTCTAATCCGCTCTGTTAAAAGAGGACTCTGCCGCTTGGAGTTATTATTTCCTCATAAAATAACCAGATATAACGGGTGTAATACAAGTAAGTATCTCTTTCCTATTACAAAGACAAAATTGTTGTAACACCGAATCAGATTACTTCTGTAAAGCCGTTATTTGGGTAGGACTTTGTACATTTACGTGTGCATATAAAAAAATAATATTTACGATTATATACCAGAGATAACACTCGAATTACTGTTACTTCATCAAAAGTAATATTTTGCGGCACTAAGTAACACGCGAGTCTAATTTTATCGTCAAGCGTCTAAAATTATTACCTGGCAATTTGCCTTTGGATAGACACCATTTCGAAAGAGGAAACTGCTAATATGTTGAAAGTTTGTGCACCGAGAATGAGTGACAGCGAAATCGTTTTATTGAAAGAAGCCTTCTACTGTTAATTTGATAATAGCGTCGCCGGTATATGAAGGAATTATATGTATGAAGCTTTGGTGAAATGACATTGACAGGACAAACCCGCAGTACATGAAGAAAAACTTATCACAGCGCCACTTTGCCCACCGTAAATCGTACATGAACTGGCCTGGCTTCGAATCTGGGCCTCCGTGATGACAGGCCGGCGAATGACACCCTGCGTAATAATAATAATAATAATAATGAGATATTTCGGTGGCTAGAGAAGGCTGCATTCATACTTTATTCCAACTCCACGGAGAACAGCCCATTCTGAGAAGCTAACAGTTCCTCAGAGAGTCAAGAAATTCCCGGAACTTTATGAAACTCGAAACTTCATTACCGTGGATCAAGAGACAGTAGCTTTCTCTGTCGTGAGACATACTGAACTTATCCTCTCTGTCTAAAATTATTCGTGACCGAGAGAATAGTAACGTATTCAAGTAAGATGAATATTCTTAGATGAGCATTTTGTTGTTCAGTAGAGTTTCGAGACTTAACAATCGCCAGTATTCAGGTTTCCTTTAAAATATTTGGTGGTTGACAGGCTACGTGTTATATATTTAAACCTAGATATGTACCGAGCGACAGTGCTGCTCTCCTGCGGCACAACGCACATTATACGAGTAAATGGTTTGAGGGAAACAACGTTCATGTTGATCTTGTCCCGAACTGTCTTCTAACAAAAGCAATTCTGATTCTGTGTTGCGTATTCTAGTTAATTATTTGTGACACTCTTCCTAGTCTGTTGCTCTAAGGGAAGCCATTAAAAAAGAAGAAATTCAGAATTTTGATATGAGTAACTCTTTAAGAAGATAAAGTATGAGAAAAAATACATAATAATGCGGTTGTTCTGAAGGAACTATGTACAGAGGGCTTGTGTATTTTTTACTTTACTTATTTACTTACTCCATAGAGCAGAGTCCTTCTTGAGAAGCTAACCGGTTCTCAGCCAGTCAAGAAATTCTCCGCATCTTACGGAACCCGAAGTTTCATAACCGCATTCACAAGAGCCCGCCACCTGTCCCTATCCTCAACCACATCAATCCAATCCATGCTCCCAACCCAATTCCTGAAAATTGATCTCAGTATTATCCTCCCATCTACACTTGGGTCATCCATGCGTTCTCTTTCCCTCAGGTTTCCCCACCAAAATTCTGTATAGATCTCTTTTCGCCCCCCATACGTGCTACACGCCCAAACCATCTCATTATTCTCTATTTGATCACCCTAATAATACATGGTGAGGAGTACAGATCACTAAGCTCATCAATAGATAGTTTTCTCCAATCTCCTGTTACCTCGTCCCTCTTAGACCCAAATATTCTTCTCAGCACCCTATTCTCAAACACCCTCAACTCCTTTAATGTGAGCGACCACGTGCATATATCTTAGCACACTTTACACCGTCTCTTCTGCATATATTATACATATCCATATTAAGGGATGACCGAGAACCATGAAACACGAAGGAAGAGATCTTAACTGGTTTAGGGTACTAACCCATAGTTTTCTTGGAGATATTCGGAAGAGCAAGAAAAACGTTTGTCACGACAGCCAACTCCAGCACCGAGATATTAACCAGTAAGTGAAACACGAGTGTTAAACATCACACCATGAAGCACAACATGATTATGACGGGACTGAATTTAACTGGCACACGATCATATCCAGCGGCTTGTTTTGGTCTCAGTGTGTCTGAAATTCCAACTTAATTGACCGATACAGTTAGCGCTATTAATTTAGCGAATTATGATGGAATGTAAACGTCGTGGAGGTCATGAACATCGGCACAAGACGTGGATGAGTGATCGTCACTGTGCGCCGGTCATCTTCATCCGGAATCTAATCGGCAGCAGCATGGGGAGGTGTGACGTGCTGTCGCATTACTAGACGAGCTGACGTTACTCCCGTACAGGCGTTTATCGCTTTTAAATTAAAGAGTGAATGAAGCGACAGTGAATTTAAAAGCACTATTGAATCCCCCCAAATTAGAAAAGAAAAAAACGTAATAAATTCAAGTCACACATGAGACCATAAAGCATGCGATTACTACTAACTGTATTCAGAATCACAGCAGTTACTTAAAGTCAGTGGACCGGCTACCTTAACGCTTTGCAGCAGTCGCCCTCAGATTCGTTTGCCCACTATTCCAAATTTATATTCACTGTGGATTTACAAACAGAACAGTACCAATACGTTCGGAGCACCCCAAAAATCGCAGTGAGTTTACAGACTAGCAGTAACGTGTATTCAGAATAATATTCACACACAATTTCTCAGTTTTTTGGTCTCTCCTTAATAAATTTAAATTGTTGAACGCACAAAGTTACAAGATTATATTCGGAGTTCATGATCCGTCAGAAGTCTTTTGGTACCCGGGTTTTGGGACACTCTGCTTTAAAGACTAAAGCAATGGAGAATTATTTAAGAAGCGAGGCTTACTCTATTCGGAAGCGAGGGGAAATAATCATAAATTTGTTTGATGTTTCCAAACCTTCACCCGCTCGTCCGTCTGATAACAGCTCTACACTGACAAGATGTACTGGCATGAGATATGTGGTACGGAATTAAGACATTTTTGTTAAAGTTAGAAAATTCGTGATTTGAAAGAAAAAATTAGGCGCCCTTTAGAGAAAGGATTATATTTCGATAACTATGAAAACAGCACCAAAGAATGCATACGAAGTTATGTGAATTTATTACAATACAAATATCGTAAACCTCCTGCAGACACACCACCACGACCACCACCATCACTACCGAAATTGGATGGTCATACAACACACAGCACATGAATTCTCCTCACCCACGTAAATCTAGTACAAATAATTTTATTTGTATTTTTATATTTTGAAATTTTAATACCATATATTTAAAAATTTAATATATTAGAGGGGGTGTATAGAATATTGGTCTGGAAACCGGAGGGAAGAAGACCACTGGGGAGACCTAGGCGTAGATGCGTGGATAATATTAGGATGGATCGCCAGGAGGTGGGATGTGGGTATATGGACTGGATTTGGCTAGCCCAGGAGAGACAGGTGGCTGACGCTTGTGAGTGCGGTAATGAACCTTCGAGTTCCGTGAAATGCGGGGAATTTCTTGACTAGCTGCAAACCAGTTAGCTTCTCAAAAAGGACTCTGCACCATGGAGTGAGTAAGTAAGTAATATATTATATTTGTACAATGGTTTTGATGTCTTTGTAATACAGCCCTAGTATAATACCTCCCTGAAGTTGACCAAAACATGTGGCCGAAACATGTAGGATATTTAAGACATTTATGTTGTAATAAATTCACGTCACTTAATACGCAATCGTTGGTTTTATTCTCGTAGTGAAACATTAGTGCATGGTCATGAAATAATTTAAAATAATTTGAGAAATTTAAATCAAGAGGGTCGCATAAAGAGAACGCTGTAGAAGCTCGAAACTTGAAAATCATCTCGGAATTTGTTTCAAGACGGGGGGGGGGGATCAGGAAAACTCGTGTCGTTTGGCCGGTCGCAGCAACTTATTTGTCTTCTAGGCAGGAGTCCGGCACACAAAATTGGATGTCTCCTAAACGCCCCCTAACGTGTGCTGTTACTTTATGGATAATTTAAATCGCATGCGAATCCAACACACAGAGGATACCTAAACTACATATAAAACCTTCACCTCCTGACGCACAGACAGAATTTAGTGTCCACTGGGAAGAAAAATCGGAGTATGATGTTAAGAGAAGTGATCACAGTCTAGTGAGATAACCATATCAAGAACACAAAATTACTGTGTGGCAAAATTCTGGCTTTATCAATATTACAGCGGGGGGGGGGGGGGGAATATTTAGCTAGAATGGAGCTTTAAAAGGTTAAATAGTTTTCTGAAAGAGATGTGTTGTCGTCAGGCAGAAGATTCAGCAGTCATGCTGAAGCGCGCGTGTTCTCTGCTGTCTTGCCTCACTGCATAACTACGTACGTAGACCTTGAACACTGCGTGCTGTGAAACATAACGACCGAAGTCTCAGGAAATGGAAAAGCCACGTTTGTTATGAGGACTCAGTAGAACAAGAAAATGACGCCATATTCACTTGCTGAACGCAGAGTAGACTGACTTAACTCCATTTGAATACTGATCTCGGCCTCCGGAAAACATCAAAGTCTATTCGTACTTTAGTTGGTAGTTCATCTGTTGGCTCTTTGTTACTGGAAATGAGATCAAAGAAGGGAGCAGACAGAAGGAAACAGATATTCAAATTCATTGCAGCGTTCTGTGTTCAGTCGTCATGCCCTCATCTTACCTCCTTCTATACTTTTTTTGGGTTATTTCTCCATCTTTATCATTTACTGGCACCGAATCCCACAATTGCACGGACACGTTGCTTCGGTTTACATAATCTCATTCCTCATGTTCTATGGAATACTGAGGTTCCCCATCCTATCGCTTTGTGTAGAACCAACATCCCCCCCCCCCCCACTACCAAATTTAATTTCACGCATGCGCGCACATTACAACATTGACTTGGTTAACCTCACTTCTCCTGCCCCACTCAGATTACTATACCATTTCTACATACTTCAACTACTGCTGAAGGGCCCTGCAAACCCTAATCAAAACGACTGCATAATATACGTAAATACTATTCAATTTAAACACGTTGGGTTTTACTAACCGGCTGCCACAACACACAAACACACATATTCTGCGAGTTGTATCAGGAACTTCTGGGCCTACCCTCTAACGAAGGAAGTGCCTGTGTAATGAACAGTTTAGGAAATTTGACTTCATGTTTCTGGCAAGCTGCACACGAAAAAAATAAGCACTGTTCGTCTGCTTCACTAATAACGATTTTTGGGGTTCAGATGGACATGAAATCTAGGAAAAAAGGGACAACATAAAACAAAATACTTTCTTTATCGTTGTACCGTGCATTTTGTAGTTTATTTCAGTAACACACCAACAAATGCACATATATAGTCTTTAATAATCTAAAATTTACATTAAAACACTTAAAACGCTCCTACATGTTTCGATCATACGATCATCCTCAG
>Ga0123352_10013002_pt1 | contig 13191 bp, 16 predicted proteins | sample TergutLab28metaG_FD_89700 | JGI IMG/M metagenome (GOLD analysis project Ga0123352, IMG submission 89700) | Labiotermes labralis P1 segment gut microbial communities from Petit-Saut dam, French Guiana - Lab288 P1 | ecosystem: Host-associated > Arthropoda: Insects > Digestive system > Gut ... | reverse complement strand
TTCTGGTTTAACTGAACCCTCCTAATGGCGTACTCTAAAGCAACGTTGAAAATCAATGGCGATAAAGCACATATGAACGAAATCTCTACAGTATATAATTGTTTCTTAAAATTTGTTCATTATTTAAATGCTTATTAAACATGCACCATTTAAGGGTTCGAAATTAAATGTCGCAAGTGGCGCCGACGGCTTAAACATTCGTGCGTATGTCACGTCCTTGCTGATTCTAAGAACTGTGAGAACACGACTCCATTGCGGCTTCGAAAGGTGTGTTGTTTACGCAATGTTTCGTCACAACCTGTCAGCTGGTTCTAAAGTTTACTTCGGACAAATAATTACATCCTCACACAGCCAGCACTGTAGTCTCCTGTAATTTGTTTCATTCAGAATGTATGCTCAAAACTGGTTGCGAAATGTGAAGGGAAGGTATCGCCTTAGAGGCCTAACCATAAGTGGGAGGAGTTTTGAACTAAATTTCACTGGCTTAGAATAAGGTTAAAGGTGATTCCGGCAGGGTTCCGTACAGAATGGTCTACAAAAGAAGATGCTGTAAGCCATTTCCTTACTTTGCTTTAAAAATCAAAGAGGAGGTTTCAAGAAAGGAAGGGGGAGATTTGTTCTGTGCTTGTGTTTTGAAAACATGAACGTTGAAAAAAACAGAAACCGTATTGGTTGCCAATTAAGCTGCTAGTCTGGAGATAAATACCGATAAGATGGAGTATATTTTCGTGCCGCATCAACAGAATGTAAGACACAATTACAAAATAAATATAACTATTAAATCCATAAAAAATATACGGCGTATTTCAAATATTTGTGAACGACACGAACAAAAACAAATGCTTACACGAAGAAATTAAGTGTAGATGAAATCTGGAAATGCTTGCTGTCAACCGATTTAGAATCTTGTCTTTCAATCTGATATGTAAGAGCGCAATGAAGGCGTGCAATACTAAAGTTTCACCCGTTCCTTTATATGGGCATGAAACTTGCCTTCTCATTTTGCAGGTTTTTCTCTAGTGCGGTGCCGAAGAAAGTATTTGGAATTTGGAGAATGTACAGGAGTCTGAGGAAACTTAATAATTTTTATAATATCCAAATTTTATTCCGGTACTCAAATAAAGTACGTGTGATTGGCTGGGCGTTTGGCACGCATCATAGAAAATATGAAGTGTGGGTACAGGTTTTTTTTGGGGGGGGGGGGAGTCTGAAGAAAGCAAATCTTTGAAAGATCCAGAACTGGATAGGAAGGTAATTTTAAAAACTGTCTAAAGAATTACGGGAGGATATAACTTGGATATATCTGGCTGAGGATACGGACCATTATCGAACTGTTGCGAATACAATAATCAATCTTCGCAGTGCATAAGAATACAGAGAAATTCTTCGCTAGCTTGGGAACTATTAGCTTTACGAGTATAAGAAGGATTAGGTACCGTTACGTTAGACAGGATAAGGTCCCACGTTGGGACCTGTGGCTTTTTCATTAACGAATTTCTTGAAAAGTCGAACAATTATCAAATGCTTGATGAAAATTTAGCACAGCAAAGTTACGTGTTTGGCTCGTTGTATGAAAATGTTTGTTTTGTTCAGAACGCTATTTCTTTTGTTATGAAACCTAATTTCCAAATGCCAGTTAGATTATATTCCGTACTCTGCTCAGATTAACCGCTGTATGCCATTTACTAGATAAGCTGCACTTCATAGTCTGCGGTTTCACGAAAATGTAGAAACTTACAGGTGGACACCATCATTTCGGAGGAGAGTAGTAATATGGCTCTTATAGTCCGCCCAGGGGCAATTCCCCCGGGCCCAAAATTAAAAAAAATTGGGGGGGTCCAGTGGGCCCAAAAACATAAAAAATGGCAAAAGTCCCCTGGGTAGCGTGCAGACAGGTAAAGGTTTGGGGTAGAGTGCAAGGATGGCCTAAACGCGTCCCTCGCACTAATCGTTCTTGCGCATAATATTCAAAAGAGAAGGCAGGCTCCGTACAGTCTGGTATTGCGATTCCTCCGTAGCCACCCCTACGCCGACGGTAGGGTTGAGTGCAATGATGGCCTAGATGCGTCTATCGCACTACTCGTTCTTCAGCATAATATTAAAATGTGTGGCAGGCCCCGTAGAGTCTGGTATTGCTGTCCCCCACCCTACGCCGATGGTAGGGTTGAGTGCAAGAAGAGCTTAAGTGAGACCGTGGCACTACTCGTTCTTGAGTGCAAAATATTATTTAAAAGGATAAGTTATAAATGTGTGCCCCCGTAGAGTGTGGTATTGCAGTCCCCCACCCCTACGCCGTTGGTAGGGTTGAGTGCAAGAGAGACCTTAATTCGTCCGGCGCACTGCTATTTCTTGAGCGCACAATATTATTGAAAAGGGTATGGTGCCCCCGGTAGCGTGGCCTGCGGTGGAGGTGAGGGTTGAGTGCAAGAAGAGCTTACGTGAAGCCGTGGAACTGCTCGTTCTTGAGCACACAATATTATTGAAATGGATAGGGCGCCCCCGTGGAGTCAGTTAGCGTGGCCCCAGGACGTAAGTGCTGCCGGGGCATTGCGCAATAAGGAAGGATAGGTTTTAGTCTGGTATAGCCGACTGTAGTGTGAGAAGGCGTTTGACGTTGAGGGTGCCGGCAGCCTTCGCTGCCGTCGCCGCCGTCGCTGCCGTTACCACCGTCGCCGCTGTCGCCGCCGTCGCCGCCGTCGCCGTCCAGTTTTGATCGTTCCGGATGGTTGCAGGGAAGGTCCCGGTCATGAATAATATTTAAAAAAAAAGGATCGGCGTGGTTGAGGGGCAGCCGCCTTCGTCCAGCTCGGTCCTCCTCTTCGAGGCACTGGAGCCCACTACGGGGCCCCGCCCCCCTCAAGTTTGGAAACAAGAAACTTACGATTTGGCGGGCGTGCCATGGTGTGGATTGGTAGAGGTTCGAGCCTCAACATGTGGTAAGGAGGAGGCTCCCCCCGCGTGCTTTTATGAAATGAAATTCGATTAAGCGATAAGTTTCAATGTCGAAGTGATAGACCGTATGAAAGTTGATTTTTCCCCAAAAATTTCGCACCCGTTTTGGTACATGTATGTTAAGAGGCGTAAGGCAAGTGTGTTGGTCACCCTTGTGGCAGTCCATGAGCAATGTAATGCTGGAAAAAACAGGTGCCGATCACGCGCAGAGTTAGAATTGTAATTAAGCACGTTCACCTTGTTACTTATGTAACTGTAATTAAACACGTATACGAGCGTGCCTCTTTCTGCTATATCAGCAAGGTTGGGCTTGCCACAGGTAGGATGGTGATGTCACCAGCTGACGCAGTCATCTAAGTTTGAAGCCACTGACGTAACATAGACCCAATCACGACCTAGCGGTATATCGAATGAGGGAAGGGGGAGGTCTGTATAAAACGTAGCCGCACTCCATCATAGCATTGTTGTGGTGGACGCTTGCGTGTGTGCTTCGTGGAGCTGCTACATCCCCAAGCAGAACATTGTGTGTCCTGAAGCTGCTAGTGGTGGACGTCTGTGTGTGTGCATCGTGAAAGAAGCAGCTACTGTGTAGACGGGAAGTAGGTGAAGTTTGTACATCATACTTCAGTGCAGTGAGATTTTATCGAAAGGTCAACGCACATGTTGCAGCATGATCGTTACGAATACACTCGTGCTACATCGCTTAAGTTTCCACACATAGCTGATGTCTTTGAAGTACCTCTGCACATGACTGCCGAATGCCAGTGTCGCAAAGGAAAACTGTTGGACTCACGCATTAATAATAACGGTCCGAATTAGAAGCCGTATCGAGAAGACCGGAAGATAGTCACGATCGTTATTATTAGAGCGTGAGCCAAACAGTGTTCCTCTACGACCCTTGCATTCGACAACCGTAAGTAGAGCACCTCAAACACAGGTCTGTATGGAAATGTAAGCGAAGTTACGCGTTTGTATTCCTGAGATCATCATTCTGAAACATGTGCGTAACCCCTCTTGAGAGAGAATTGATGTCAGACTACACCTAGGTGGTTGTTGCTGCATCCAGTGGCTGCCGAGGTGGTCGTCGTCGTCATCGCTGCTGCTGTATCCGCGCCGGTGGCTGCTGCTGCTCCTGTGTGTGTTAAGAAGTCGTGGCGGGGTGTAAGGTAAGTGCAGTGAATATTTCTAATAATATGTGTGCAGTGATAAAAAACAATTCCGTTAAATTAGGCGTTTATTGGGTTGTTCAATAGTGATACATATATTTATACAGCTGTCACGAGTTCTTCCAACAGATGCCGATAGTCTATGTGGTCACTGGCGTTAGGTACGGGTTCGACATACGTTACTGAAATTACGGACGATGTCACATACGACAGTACGTCCGGCAAAGGGGCAGTGTAATCGCGCAATTGTTGTTGCACTATGTGAAACATATGGGCGAGATATTGTAGGTCCAGTATATTTAGGCTAATGTATTGCGTGGCGAATTACAGTGTTGCCGACCCGAAGTTTTTCGGCGGCGATAGGCGGAAGGCACCGCTCACGCACCCTGCCCCTGACCCTTCTCCATTGCTGACGGAAACGAGCATCTTGGGTAGAGAGTCCGCCAGCGTGTCGATATGCTCGTCCTTTAGAACGATGGATTTCCACCAGCGGCTGAAAGTCGCGTGCAGGGTAGAAACCGACAGACACGTACTTGGTCCTTTCGGAGTTGATGAAAAATAGACGCCTCAGCAGCACTCTCTGGGGATCGAAGGCTGGACTGGCAGGCCAGTATGGGCAGATGTCGGACGAGACGTAGGGCAGCAACTGCTCCAGCGCGCGCTTCCTCTTAGTAGCAGGTTGTCGACTAGAGCCATCGAAGCAGCAGAATGATGTGGGACGTGTTCGATCGGGGTTTTTATAGATCTGCAACAAATTCGGCGGAATGACGTGTCATATCAGGTGGACATTGGACAAAATCCTTCTTCTGCAGAGAGTACATCTACGAATCGTAGAGTGAATGCGCGGTTTTGGTGGCGCAAGAGAATCTGGGAAACTTGTGGAATGGCAATGTACACCAGTGTTTGTGATTGAAAGAGACGGGTGGGGGGCACGCGAGATCCTCTAGCTTATGGATCGGCCGTACCGTCAGTCCGACGAGGAATGTGCATTTAGAGACGCCGTAGGTGTAGAGGTGTGCGAAACCGGCCACGGCCTCAGTGAGGACAGTCTGCAATTCCTTATATTCTATATGCCTGTCAGCCCAATTCAGGCCATTCTCTGACGAGCCGTGATCCGCCATCTTACAGGGGCTCTTGAAACGGAACGTCTCGGAAGTGGCGGCGCTGTCCACGCACAATTCCCTCACGACCGTCTCGTTCTGGCGCCCACGCAAGAAGTCGTAATCAATCACGACCTCCCTCCTCCACCCATATTAGATTAGGAATAAATAGAATCGGGCAAAGTACCTACCTTTAATAGGCAGCTGCTGCAGCATTGACCCCAACCGTCCCGAGCCATCTGGGTCCCGAATTAGGCAGTGAACAGCCGTTCCACCTGCCGGTCTGCATGGTCGCAAGGATTGAAGAGCGAGATGAATTGTTGGGGCATGTAGCCCCTATCCATGTAGATGGCGAATAGACAGCAATACTTTCCACAGACGTCGGTCGTCAGAACCTGCAGCTGTCGCCTGTTATAGTCCCATGTCGTGCAGTTGCGTTTGATGAAAGCCTGGATGGTGGAATACGAGCAGTACGATGCCGAATGAATCAGTATGAATCTCTCTCTGTGTGGGGATCGGCATGGACGATGACAGTGGTGGTGGTTTGCTTGATCGGTTGTGGCAGGAGATCGGAGGGGAAGGCGTCGAGGAAGGAGCTGACGTCACGCAGCGTACACAGTATTTGCACGATGTACTTTTTTCAAAAGTCGGTCGTGATTGTACGTTGGAAATCTATCAGCACTGAATTGTCGAATTCTATGTACAACAGGCACGTGATCGCCTCGAGCAGTGACTTATCGAATTTCCATTCGATCCTGATACTGCCGTTCTCGGGGTGGGACGTATGACTCTCCGACGCGCCCCTATCAAGAGTAAGGTCAAATAGTAACATGAAATAGCCGTTTATATATATAGTGTTATCTGCAGTCCAGTGTTCGAAGGATGTATGCCGGACGCCTCGAACAGCGTCCTGTAGACCATGACGGACGTCTTTTCACGATCCATGCCGAGAGTCAGACCCTCGTTGGGGAACTGTTTATCGTTCACAAATAGCGAAAAATCGCTGTTGTCATAATGCTGAAATTTGTACGGGTTGCTCTCCAACGATCCGTTAAAATCTGTATTCTTAACCATGGTGAACAGTAGACGTTTCGAGATGGGTTACAGGTCGGAGTTGTCAATAGACAGGGATTTAGATCCGGCCGCGAATGTGAACGTCTTCAGTTCGACTCTCGTCAGGCTATAGCGCGCGAGACTCCCCCTGTTTTTTAGCGTCGCAGTGTGAAGCAGCAATATGGCGGGGTTCGGCCTGACGCGCCTGACCAGTAAATGGGCGTCCAGAAATTTGAAAACGGTCTTTGATGTAGATATTTCGAGATTACATCTATTACCGAAGTAATGTATCTGTAATTATCGTTGTATTTTGCGTAGGCCTGAACATCCAAGAGATCGCATTCCCACACGTCCATCACGTTAGACACTGTATAGGGATTACGTGCAAATCGCTTCCTCACTGGCCTATGAAGCGTATAGGCATCTTACTTCTCTTACCAGGCTCTGATGACGTCCTGTTTACCTTCCTTTTTCGCAGTAGCCGCCCGAAGCTTCCGCCGAGTCGAGAAGGCCGACGGTCTGGCTGGTTCATAATACAACCTGTTAATAGTTGTCATTAATACTTTACCCACTTACGACGTAACGCTGATTCGACACCACTTCCCTTCGGTTTCGCGACGAGGGGCGCAATGACATCGCGAAATTTCATTCCTCGTGTTATATTAATGTTATCTCCAGGCTAATATCTATTCAAATGAGCGTTAGTCAATAACAATATTTTTTTATGTCTTCAGGTCCTCCTTGCCTACAAGTTGCGTATTCACGTTCTTACGCGTCAGCAGTTCCCACAGCCCCTCCGTCCCTCTAAACACTGTTCCCTTAATTGTGATATTTTCATCTGGATCTACAAATACGGGGAATCACCAATCATCAATTGCTCCCCATTCTCACGGATACCGTATTGTGTGTCGAGAAAACGCCTCGGGGACTAGGGAGGGGGCGGCGTTTTCTCCTCGACTTTAGGGACAATCAAATGTTTTCTGCTTTACTCTGGCTCAGGCTCGGTGGAGGAGAGGGCAGTTCCCTGTCTGGCATCACTCGTCTTAGGAAATCAGAGATAGCCTTCGTCCGCGTCTTCCGTCTGATATCGGCCTCGCGAAAAATATGACGCATCTTAACCCACTCTTCATACGGATGGTGTTTATTTTTACGCTCGCGAGGCGAGGGGCGGCGCCGCCCCTATGGTAATGATCGGCCGGGACGAGGCACATCTTACGTAATAATTTTTATCCAGGCTTAAATATTAAGCTAGCGATCGTCGGCAGTATGGAGAAGCGCTGTACTATGAGTCGCTTCTTGCCCGAGAGGGACACGTGCCTGTCGGCGACCTTGCGAAGCGCTGACTTGTGTTTTTGCAGCTTTCGCCTGTTACAGTCTGACAATTTTAAATTGCCGTTTAGCACAATCAACACACATTCGCTTATGCAGTTCACGTGTTCCTTGTTACAGTTAGTTATGAGGGCTTTACGCAATCTCGATTCGGCCGTCTTGAGCACGTGAAAGGCGTGGTAATTCGACTTCACACGCTTCATCTCCTATTCGGAGTAGACGACTGGAGGATATTCTTCCGGGAATATGTTGGTTACAAACGGCAGACCGTCATCCGTGTCTTGTGTCAGATCCAAGATTAAGTAGCCATGGGGATTTTGTGTCGCATCATGGTAGGCGTTATATATACTAAGACTGTCTTCGGGATACACTTGATTTGCCAAGTACGCGAACTGTTTCTTATCTCCGACGTTTTTCAACGCTGCCATATAATGGGCATTCAACGATATGTCTCTACAGTAGCGGCTCCGATTAAACAGATTTTGAATAATCAAAATCACGCTGATATTTCTGTTATAGCTGCCTCTCGTAAACAAGTCGCACACTTGCTTGGAATATACGTCGTTCAACACATCGTCTAGGATTACGAGGCGCGGTTTGCCACCACCACCACCAAAGTTCTCCTGTACGCCCTCGTGATATGTGGTGTTTAGGGGCAACTTCTCACTTTTCGGAACGACAGTCTTCTCACTGTAACAACAGATTATACCGCCACGAAGGTCGAGGTTCTGTAGCAACCGTATGCAGAAAGACGTTTTGCCCGACTTACTAGGACCGCTCACTAAACATGAGAACGGATGCTTGAATTTCAGATCATCATCACCCATGGATAGTCAGGGGGCTATAACACTACCATTTCCCACCATCCCCTATTTATACCCAAACGGGACGGACGTATAATCACCTAACCGACGCCTCTTGAAAAACGAAATTCTGTAGATTTTATTTTCAGGCTCTGTGACTATATCCACTGTTCCGCCCCCCTCCCGCTTACGTTTAATCATATTTACGGTACGCACTTTTACAACAGGGGTTTCATCCCCCAGAATCATGTCCCTGATGACATCAAAATTAACCATTTTCGAAGCAATATAATTGAGGGTTATGCCCCTGACTTTACACACAGTCTTTTTTCGACCGTCCCCGTTATCCAGCACTCTGTACGCCAAGTTCTTTGGCCCACCGCTCACAAATTCCGTTAACGTTTCTGAGGAGCGCAACTCGGTGGTCATGTCCCCAATTTGTCCCCCGTTTCGATCAGCGAGGTTTCACCACTCGGCTGAATGTATATCACAGAGTCCGTGTCAAAATGCATCGCGTTCTCTCCCAGACGGTCGAGGTAGCGATATAGATGGATTCTTGCTCCGGCGGTGACGTAAGCTCCTATCACCTCGTTAGTATGACGAAGATAAGGCACGTCTTCCTCTGTACCACGCTTCCACGAGATATAGACTACGTCATCACTGGCAAACGCGAGGTTCATCGCCTCGACGCCGGGCGTGGCTAGGAATCCGTGCAGTTCTTTCGGCTCCGTGATAATTTTCGTCATTGTCTGATCATTCCGCTCCGTCAATTTGCCCCACATGAAGTTGAGACAGAGATTGGCGGGACCCCGTTTGGCAGCGTTATACCTGATCGCTTCCTTATCTAGTCGTATCCCTCCGCTCTGCCAAAACAAGTCCACATATCGGTCCTCATTTTCGGGACTGTGGACCCAGCAGGGATAACCGCTAGCCTCCGCATTCAGTTTCAAAAACGTGTTTATATAGGCGACGAAATGTCCGCCCGCGCCTGTTTCGGGGTCGTACTGCAAGACCTGATACTCGTACACCTCATATGTCTCGAGTATCTGGTACCCCTTCTCGACGGCCAGCCTCACCTCGTCCATTACACACGCACCTGTGAGGGCACGATCCTCATCTCGGGTATGGACACATTCCTCAACTGAGGTGAGGACGCACGTTCTACACAGGCAAAACATTAGTTTATTATCTCATCTGAAAGAGAGGACGGGGTGATACAACTTCTCTGGCGGAACGATCGAACATTTGGTCAGGCCTTCCATACTCAGGCACGCCTCTATATATTTACACTCATCGCCTACGTGAACGATCGGATGGCCGTCGGGGAACTTGAAATACTTGCATATGTACGGGTAAAGGCTCATGACGTTGACATATTGAACGGTCTCATTCTCGCGTTCCTTATAGTGTAGACGTATGGCCTCGATTCGACCTCCGTGCAGGTCATCACGCGTGTGCAGCGGACTGTTGCACTATGGGCCTCCTGCATCGTCAAACTCACATTCCCATTGGACCTTGACCAGGTATCCCGCTCGCGTTATCTGCTCTAGGCGCTAAATCGTTTATCCGTAGCGTTCCGCTACCGTATCGCCTCTCAGGGTGGCGACGTCACGGTACGGTTGGCATGTGTGGCCGTAATAGAAGCAACCAAAGAACTTGTAGATTTTGTGTGTCTCGGGGCAATACCCATCTACAATAAAGCGGGCCAGTTCGGGCAACCTATACACGCGATCGTGCATTATCTTCACACCGTCCGTCTCTTCCATATGCAACGACCAAATTAAAGCCTTCTTACTATAATTGTTATTACAAGTGTAACTTATTGCATGCCAACGCTATCGTTTTTGACTCGACAAATACTTCTATGTTCCCAATTTGCATGAATTCGTGCCTGAATACCCTGCACAACTCTCTTAAGACCGTGACGTCATTTTGACAATAGCTTTCAAGCACGCGCCTGTTGTCGAAAACCTCTGATTTCTGGGTATCTTACCACGCGAGAAACTCCTACCTCTCCTCCTCGCCCATATCATTCACGCCGTAATACTTAGTGTCGGGAATAGGACCTATATAATCGAGGTTTTCCTCAGTGTTGAAATAATGAGAATACCACAATTTGGAGGTCATCAGACCGTACGCCTCGGCCGCTTAAGCAGAAGCAAGGGAGGAACGACACACTATCCCGAAACACCAGATGTTCTACTTTCATGCACATAATTTTAAGCCTTTTCATAATCAATTCGGGTTTCCATTTTAGCAGAATCGCCCTATTCAGGATGAAATGAAGGTCAAACGCCTTGGCATTATGTGCTATGGAGTCGATCTTTTTGGCCCAGGGGCGAGGTTCAGTTAGGTATGAAAGAGGTCCCCACAGGATCTTGCCAGAACGAGTGATTCCTCTTACCGCATCGCAAGCAGTCTTCTACGACCTCACATCGCGAACAGAACTGCTGCACGCAGACGAGGTTAGGTACGTGTAACTTTGCCTCGGCCGTGTAGTCGGTATTTTTGGTCGTTTCGAAATAATAAAAGACGTACAGTACCTTATCACTAGCGGGGGGCAACGAATCCATCAGCGGTCTCATATAGCACAGGTGACCTATCTCTTTGTTCACCTTACAGTTGTCTCAGAACCGATTGTTACACTCGTGATTTCCGAGCGTCACGACCCATCCACACGTCGCGCAAACCCGCTTTCGTTTCTGTTTAGTGCTCTGCTTCTTGTTCGCGAAACACGTGTGGTTTCGAAAGTGTCTATTGCACTCTAGGCAGGTGATTCGAACGTTGGAGGATGCGCACGGGGGGCATGCCATACAGACGCTACACGTCTGGTCGCAGGTGTGCGTGACATCTCTTGTACACGATTCGTGGCACCCTTTACACGTGTACCTTCTAGCCATGGCAGCAGTAAGTTTAGCGATCAGGTGATAATGTCGTTCTACATCATCGTAAAGTATATTAATTCTTTTAGAGGATTCTACCTGCCCTTAAAATATGATGTTATCGCCGCTCAGACTGTGGTAGACAACTATCTTAACTCCCGAAAGTGTTCCTGAAAACGGACGATTTCGGGAATCCCAGCTCCGTTGGACAGATCTATGCCGGTCTTTCGAGCAAGGTTTGGACTACAGGCGTATCTTCCTGCCTTTACGAAAGGCAACGTAATTGGGATCTTTATCTACCATCGCAATCGCTATTACCTAGGCATGGGCTAAGCAGTTCTCTTCTGATTTCACCTCCACGATACTTCTGTTGAGGAGCGCCATTACGGAGAGCGGCCTGCCCCTGCTCTTAAGTACATTTTTACCAAAATCGACGGGCATCCTAACCGAATGCACAGTTACGACTAACGTGTCGAAGGCGTTGAACCTAGAATTCGACTGCGAGACTGTTTCAAACAAGCTCCATATCACTTCTGAGGGTAACTGATCTTTCCTTCTAAAACTGATTCCGATTGGCTTGCCATTTTGATACACCTGATTCTGAACCGTCATCCCCACAATATCACTATCATCTATATCGTGTATCGCGTGCTCGATGAGGTCGTTCACACTGACTAGGAATTGTGCTACGGGATTAGTACTAACTGACGGGGTATTAATTGTACAGTGAGCTGCCTTACTGCGGCATTGTACCACCTGTACTGTCTCGTATTCGTGTCAATAATATCGAATCTGCGAGCAATGATATCTCTCTACAATAGGATACACAACTAATTAGGATTGACACACCTATAACATCTCCCACAACTAAATTCAGAATAGTACTTACGGTTCCCGTACAATTGACCGCCAATTTCTTCAGTAGTCAGATCATTCTCACGACTCCAACTCTTGCTACCATATACACGCGACCTTCTATTTATTGCCGACGGACTATTTTTCGCGGGCGGATGCTGACGTCTTGTACTTTGTATCAATGCTCTGTCTGGTTTATGTCACTCTGGTATGCTTACGTCGTGTTCTTTGTTTCAGATGCTCTTTTACAACAGAAATGTGGTGGGAGGAGGAGGAGAACTCTCGCCTGCTGGCCAGTTTCTTGGAACCCGACGTCCCCCACCCCGCGCCGAACGTGGCGGGCGAGGATACAGTGCTGCTGTCGTGGCGCCAGATCCTACAGCTGCTAACGAGATGGGATCCGTTGATACGATATACAGTTTAGCTGCACGAATTGGAAGCAGCCATTACTGATCGCCCGACAGCGCACAAAATGCTGGCCATGGAGCACCCAGAACCCGACAATTTAACGGACCTTCGGGAAATCTTGCTGGCAGCGGATTCGGAAATCCCTAGTTCGCATGTCGACAAGACCAGACAACGCTTCCTTACGTTATGTAACTATTTAGGTACAGTTAAACTACTCGGGATATCCTATCGGCTGCCAGCAGTGCTAAATGTTGTCGACCTCCTAAAGTACTGGCGCATGAAGTACGACCCTGCCGACGACGACGACGACGATGACATTTCGCAGGCCTCGTGCTCCCAGACAGGGAGCTGACACTCCTCTTCCGTCGTTTGCTACATGTAAAATAAAGGACGTTTGTATGGTTTTTTATTTTCCTTCTGGGTTCGCCAATAATAATGTACATTACCCTTACGCCTAATTTGTTCTCAACTTGTATCCTTTTTCCTATACTTCTTCACAGGTTCAACGTCCGTGCATCACTGTAACATATTCGTCACGGCACGCTCGCCATATCGTAAGTTTCTGGGTTCCATTACTGAGGGGGCCAGGGCCCCGTAGTGCCTGGAAGAGGAGGACCGAGCTGGACGACGGCGGCTGCCGCCC
>Ga0123352_10013001_pt1 | contig 13193 bp, 10 predicted proteins | sample TergutLab28metaG_FD_89700 | JGI IMG/M metagenome (GOLD analysis project Ga0123352, IMG submission 89700) | Labiotermes labralis P1 segment gut microbial communities from Petit-Saut dam, French Guiana - Lab288 P1 | ecosystem: Host-associated > Arthropoda: Insects > Digestive system > Gut ... | reverse complement strand
GGGAATCGTGCCGTTTATGAGATAATGTGAAAAAATGTGGTGCAGCCGGACAATCCAAAGATAACAATATGGCGCAAAGGCATTCCATACTGGATACCCGAGGCTACATGCACACACTCAGAATAAGCAATACTTATTCTTTTCCACCGCAACAATGCTCGCAAGAATGCGCCTCAATGTTACGTTATACGTATTGGTTTGTTAAACACTTATTTCAAGATTTTGGATGAATCATTTCCTCTTTTTCTGCACGTACCTTATTACTAAAGGCTTAAATGTCAAAAATAATTCTTCCTTACAAAAAAAACTGTTTTAAGGAACATTATTAGTCTATGTTACTTTGTAATCATGCAGTTACATTGCAATCACAGAAGCTGCATCAACATTGCACAGTTCCTAACAAAGCGAAAAAACAGCATTTGTTTATTTTTGTCTCTATTAGAGAAATTGTAGTCCAGATGACAATTCTTTTTATGGATCTCTGAATAAAATTTAAAGTACTGTGACTTGTGAATATTGCTTTCTGTAGCTACACATTTAACAGGGTTAGATTTTAGAAGCAGGTGTGACATTTGAACCCATACGGATATAAAAGAATCAGATTCACTGCGAATGCACAGTAGGCCTATTCTTTACACAATTTCCTACATGTATGTAGCGATATTATACAATCTTTAAAAACTGTCTAAGAACAAATCGTGTGTCTTAAATACCGACCACTTTCTTCAATAAATACCACAAGCATTTAAAACATAGTAACAATGATAACAACGTAATGCCTTCACAGCTAGATTCGCTCTATCACCGATAAAACACCACTAAATTAAAGTTCAATGTTAAAAATTTGTTTTCTATAGAGTATATATTGTTACGTTTCTGTGTGTGTGGTGTGTGTGTGTATGTATAAATATATATTTGGTAGTTATAATCGATTTCTCTATATTGCTGCTTATATGGCTTTTTCGTTTATCACATTCTTTCATGTTCTTTTGGTTCCATTTTTTATAATTGTATATATGATTGTATATGCTGTATGCTTTTGCTTAATTTTGAAAATTATGTATTTTTATTGTTATGTGTATGTATTCTTATTGGTACGTATGTTCTGTTCTGTATATTCTGTTTTCATCTCTTCGGCTACCCTGACTGACGTTTTCCCGTGCTTTTTCCTGAGTTGTAGGACAAATGTCAGGGTATAAGTCGCAAAGACGGGGCACGGCCCGCGCTCTTCCCAGTTAGGCGCTAATTTTTACGCGGTTAGTTCATCGTTAATTTTAGTTTCACCACTTTGAGTTCGAATCTCAGAAAGCCTTCCAACCAAAGCTGTTAATTGTGTTGTTCTATATATTGTTTGTGTGTAAATGTGTACTGTACTACAGCCACCGGGTGTCAACCCAGTTGCAGTTAACAAATACATCAAAATAACAAATATTCTTCTTTCAGTTGTGTCTGGTATAAACAACGGCAGAATTTTGCAGCCCAGCACAACTATATACTTACTAATAAAATTGATAAAGGTACATGTTTTGGCTAATTATGCTCCATTTTCAGGTCGTAAGCAATAAAAAATTATACATATGGTGTTGCATATTGTTTTGTAATACACAATACGTTTTTATAGTAATTTTTAATTACTTAAAGCCTGAGGATGACGTATAAATAGCCGAAACATATATCTTTATCAACTGTATTATTACACAGTGCAGTTCTGCCATACTGAATACTGTTGCTTTATTTTCTAATTGACATTGAGTTTGACATCTGTGAAACAGGCAACTAAGTTTTATACATAACTATTGTTATTTTAAAATGAAATCACTCTCATAATAATTAATTTGTCTTGTGTTAAATTTCTTGCTTCCTCATATTAACTGGCGAAATTATATCAAATACTGCGGGGTCATCTTCAAATCGAAAATTGCTTAGAGCTGCTCTGTGAGCAGACAACTGTGTAAAGCCAACCACAGAAAAAGCCACCCTCTCATCTTCTTCATAAGCCCTTCCACATGAATATTAACCTGGCTCTAACAACTTCATAAATCAGCAATGACGTCAAAGTAAAAGCATGCACAACCGGCCCTGGCATTCACAGCGGAAACACACTTCAACAAATTCCAGTCTTTTTCTGAGAACAAATGAATATGAAATATCGCTTAACTCCCACGAATAACACCAACTGAAATTTTACAGGAAGAAATTAGTAAGGAAAATGTCAGAATGTAAAAACAGTAATGTGGCAATGCAGTTTTACAGACGTGTACAAAATTTCGAATTTGCTCCTCCAGCAAGATTCGAAATCGCTACCTCAGATTTCTAGTAGACCAGGGCCTAGGCGCTATAAACTGTAATTAGAATTGTATTGTTATTATTATTATCATCATCATCATCATCATCATCATCTGTATTAATATTTTCACTGTTGTTGTTGTTGTCGTCGTCGTCGTCGTCGTCCTCATCTTTGCCATGTACCATAAAGAATCCTGCAACCAGCGCCAGTTGTTTGCCTGACAGACGTGGTATCAGACAACCATTGTTTCTCTACTTTTAATTTGTCATCAGCAACGTACACTTTTCTTTCATTACCGAGCAGTGGGGACCTCCGTTGGCTATGTCACGTACTACAAGCTGTTCCTCCCTCTCCTCTACCTTCCGTTTCATCAACACAGCATCAAGGCAAAGCGTGGAGGAAGAGAGATGAAAAAGGCAACCATCCCTCTCCTCCAGCAACCTCCTGGCCACCCCCAGTCGCTTCACCCCCCCGTGAAATCGCAGCTCAAATACTTCTCATTCTCTTTAGAGTGGGGGCTACCCCTACCCTTTTCTATCCACTAAAATTTCATACCGTCTCTTTTTGAATTTTCTGTCTCTTCTAAATCCTGAGCTTATCACATGGTGTTTGATGCTGCCATCTAGGTACCAGTTAAAAATTTAGATAACTGCAAGCGGCTAAAGAAAGCCGTTACTAGATTCGACGAGATGTTTTCTGCTCATCCTGCATGTGTGCGCCTTTTTATACACTGAAAAGAAAAGCAGCCCTGTGACAGCTGCCGTGCCATATTCTACTGTTAAAAGGCATTAACGTAATTGACAAATTTATAAATACACATGGAGTCATACGTTCGGAGTGTGAAGTTCATTTGCCCGTGTGCGGAATTTCAGAAACTTCAAACTTGAGGACTACGGCCACTCTCCCCTCACAACTTAATACTGTGTTACTTAAACAAGGAGACAGATTCTACTAAACTTTATAACGAGATGTGAGTTGGGAATGAGAAGATTCACCGATCAAGTTGCGGTAAGGTTACATTCCATGTTCCTCGCTGTCGGTGATAATCCTATGAAATCTTGGCCATGACTTTGTTATTCTGAGTAAATAATTCCGTGGTTTACCTCAGTTTCTCTTTCACTGTCAAAAGTAAATCGGTTAGTTAAACAGTTCGAGTTAAAATGGTCCTTCTACATTATTACATAAGCTTAGAGAATCTTATGTACTTTAACTTTTAATGTATTTTAATTTAGGCCGTGTTACACACCAGCCTAAGCTCAACCAACACAACTGCTGCTCCAAAAATTCATTTGTCGATTTCTGAAATGCCCGGATTTCTGTTTAATGATGAGCCATCATAACTTACAGACCCAATATGCCTTTAATTTCAATAACAAAACATGCTTAATGATTTCTTATCAACTGCCACGAATAGGTCTAATTCAACCATTACACATTAACATCTTTGACTTCCTCAGTTAAAATTAATAGTCCTGTATTACAACTGTAATATCAGGCCACATGCCTCCGATAAATTATCGCATACCTCCATAAAATGAGATAATGAGTTGGAAACCTGCTCGGAACATGAACTTGAGATCGTCGGTAGCCATTTGATTCTGAAACCAAGAGACCCATCTATTTGCCTTAGGTCTAAACCACTCCACAATCGCGAATGAGTTCCTCACCTCACAACACCAGCTATATTTATTTTGAATCCTGATGTGTTTTAGGTTATTAAAATGATTTCTGACGTTTAGTTAATTATCTAATCATCTACAATTATTTGAAAATTGTGGGCATTCAGGACAAGATCCTGAGGGGGGTGGGGTGGAGGGGGGGATGAAATTGCCTTCGCTGGACACATTCATCATAGGTAGAAAGCACATCATGTTACAACGGCATACAGGATCATATAATCCCGTTAATATAGTTTCAATAGGCAGTATTTAACATGACTTGGCTTCCGCTCACTCCCCTCGGTTCATTTAAATAGTGAAATTAACAGTAAATTGGCACTACGAGACAAGCGGTGCCTAAGTACGAGCCGTTGCACAGTGGTGGCAAACTCCACCTAATCTCCGCTTGGTATGACACTATATGAACGTACATAGCCAGCATTCCAATTGGGCCTTCTCAGTCACTGAGAAAGGGCGCATTGTGCCACTTGGTTAGAAGGCTGGGTGAGCTCTAGATCCGGTCTCGATACCGTGACAGAAAAAAGAAACTGGTCATCGAGCCCCTAGACAGTCACTTTTAACGACTGCGTTCTCTTGTTAAAATGTCGGTAGAATTTTAGTTTGCCTTGGGTAAACATTTCCTGTTCCTGATGAACGCAACTTGTGTGACAGTTTGCCTTGAAGCGGGAGCCAAATCGTGTCCTATCGATCCAGCAGTCCACTGCTTTGTCCTCAAGCCCTGGGATCTTGCTCCCGACTTAACTCATTGTTCCCTTGTAAAGTCCTGACGGCCAGCAAGAACCGTGAAAGAACGGGCAGGGGGGATAGAGGAATTGTAAACGAACTGTCGGCAAGGGAGAGATGTCGCGAAACTTAGTGTGACGACAAAGGACGCCATTTGAACGAACGCGGGGAGGGAGGATTTATATTGCCGGGTATTATTGTTGGTGCTGGAGGGGCATGTCGGACAAGGAGGGAGGGATAGTAACAGCTGTACTATAACCGATCTATCATGGTGTGTATCAAGTAACACGATTGGACGAGATGTGAGTCTCCCGGCGCGAGGAGGCGGGGCGAGATACTATCATGTAACCTATCACGAGACTGCCTTTCGGCTTTGACGCCGAGGTCGGGAAAAGAGGGGAAAAAACTGGAGGGGGACGCCGAAAAGAAGTAGGGGAAAAGAGGGGTGACTGTTGGGATTGTTGAGGAGCCGCTGGAGGGGAAACATGGTCCTGACTAAATGTAGTAGCATAAACGCGAGACAGAGAGACTTTCTTGAGATGCTCCCAGGAGGTTAGCAGAGAAAAAAAGATCTCGGCAGTGAAGGAAACGAACAACCGCGCCGGTGTTTCTCCCCTCCACTTCGCTCCTTGCCCCCGGGCCAAGTGGCAGCAGCGCGCCCCTCCCGCAGCTCTACTTTTACAAACGCGAAGCGACATAGCCGAACGGTCTCACAAAAATCTTCCTTTCTTTATTTTTTGTTACCGAGGCCTGTAAGATTCCACCCTTCTTGAAACCTCCTTCTCCATGCTACTGCGCTTGTGGAGTCAGGGCTTCATGTAAAAAGAGTTCAATTGCTTTAGCGGAATCAAAAAGTAGTTGAGAAGCGCACGCGAAAAACTTCAAAGTGTTGTGCGGACGACACGGTCCGGGGAGCCACGGATTTTCTCGCCCACAGGTCTGGCCTGCCTCCCGGCGAGATTCCGCGCGGTCCAACGGCAGCTGCTGAAAGGGAGGTGAGGTTTGAACCTCTGTACCCCAGAAGGCTAATTTAATACTGTCCACTGCTGCCGTCTAGATTGTGTGGATAAGCTGCAAGACCGTCGAAAGGGGGCGGAGGGGAAATAGGGGAGGGCTTGTGAAGTTTCCTGTGAGTACGAGTGTGTGTTGTCTGTGTGTGTGTGTGGCGTGGGGTGGGGGGAGTAAAGAGGTGTGGAAACAAACTATATAACATACAACTCGCTAGAACAGTCAAAACGAAAGGGGAAAAAATCTGCTCCTCCCCCTTTTTTTATCATCACTCCTCCAGCGATCGTACTGAAAAGCAAAACTTTGTGATTCTAACAAAAATCGCGTTTTTCTATCCCCCTCCTGAGTGCGTCCCCCTCGGGCTAACCGCTAGTGTTATTATATCACAACTCGTAGCTCGGGGGGACAGCGTCACGGCGACGACGTCGTTCCAGGAGGCCACAAAGAGTGACTACTTGTGTTTGGAGTCCCCCCACCACAGTGCTACCGTGCCCACCCACCCACGGAATAATCGCCACCGCCGACAAGCCAACCGGCCGCAGTACAACGAAAGAAAAGTGCTGCAGCTCCGCTGATGCATCGTGCCTGCTTCTCGGTGCCAATTACAAAAAATAATTGGCACGCGTGTGCTTCAAGACAGTGCAGTGTGTCTGTGTAGTTGCGAATGCAATCCGGTCTGTTTCCCGGTTGGTTCCGGCAGTAGCAGGGGGTGTGGAGGGGGTGGCTGAACTCCGTACTACCACTAGGCCTAACCCTAGCCACATGTGAATCATACGCGAACACGTGTTCTGTCTCACAATAATTATATTGCACACTTAGAAGTTACATTTACGTTATGCCATACCTCATTATGCTGTCATGCTGTGACTGGCTTACGTCGTAAGATATAAGTGGAGCTCACCCTAGTAATTTTCAAGTGGTCGGACATGTTTCAGTGCTGCAGCTTTATTCCAGGTGCCGAACAGGTTTTGTTCAGTGTCAACGAATTGACGAACATCCTCATGAATTACGACACAACGAAGTACACAGTATTTAATTTTCGGTGTTTAGGTAAAAGCCAGAATAGACATACGGGTTAACATTGAATTGTGGACTTCAAATTCCCCAGAATACCACACATTATCGTAGTGTGAAACTAACTAAACACAAATATTGTATCATAATGATAAACGCGGATAAAGTGCTGTGGTCAGAAGATAGCAGACTTGGGTTTTAGTAACTGAAGTGACCAACATGAAGACGCCAGGCGAAGAAGACTGACAGACCGACCGGCGTGTGTGTGCGTGCGTGCGCGCGTGTGTGCGTCAACTTGTTTTTGAGATCCCACGCCAATTCACGCATCGGGCGGTCGCGGAGGGAGTGCCCCCCCGCAACATGGCCCAGTTTGGCTTCCGAGGATCTCCTACAGTTCAGGTAAGTCAACATTACCAGCCGCACAATTATGTGCGTGTTAGTAGGTCTTGTGTCCTTCCGTGAGAAAACAGTGATAATGTGTGTGGCCTCCAATTTGCCGGTACTCTTTCACACACAGTGGGTCTTGTACTGGTCAGACACTGGCTTGTGTACAGTCATTAATTGAAAGCGAAACACGTGGTACGAGGAGGAATTTTGAGTGAAATCGAAATAGTAGCTTGTAGAAAACATAGGCTCTGCTAAGGAGCAGTGTGTAGTCCCTTAGCACTGTAATTTAAATATTACTTTTGCAGAGGAGTTATAATAACTGCTACACACACGCGACTTAAATAATAAGTTAGGACTATGGAAGGTATAGATGTGGCTAATAATCTTTAGTTAGAACGATTAAAATATTTCTTTGATGGAAAGTCAAATCCATGACACGTTTGGTTAACTCAAATGTCAATGAAGTTAGGATATATGAAGCACTTCAGTTACTGGTACCAGGCCATTCTACCGTACCAGTAATTATAAAAATGTTTTGGTACAGTCTGTTCTACGGGGAAAAGTAAAATATTTGTGGAATGTGAAAGAAAGGAAAATTATGGGGGCATCGAAATACGCTGATATTAAATAGTTTTCCTGATTCACATTTAGTGTCTAGCTAACAGTTTGACAGCCAGTTCATTTTTGCAGTGTTACATCAGTTACTGTGACGCCACGGAATGTTAGGCAGCATCGGAATGTGATTTTGCCTTAGTGGTTCTCCAAGGCAATTAAATCTGTGCAGCACAAATGTCATGTTGGTTACCTCACATTTCTGGGAGAAGCCACAGGTAACTGTCAAGCAAACACTGGACATTAACCTCATTCAGTGCGTATTCCACAAGCAGAATATGTGATAAATCATTGATGATATATTCCAGAGTTTCCAGAAAATGTGTGACTATACGAAATTTATTGAAAAACTCACAAATAAATTTCGTGCACCGAAAATGCGTGTGTGTTAGAAAGGATAAATTAAATTTCATAACATACACCGACATTTTTCGTAGTAACTTAGAACTAGGGCTGTTATCTCGCAAGAATCAATAACAAGAAAGCCCTCTTCAGCAACACTGACTGAATGAACGACATAAAACTGATATGGCACGTGGCAGTAATATTATGCCGCGGCTATGGGCAATGCAGAAAAACTTCCACCGCTCGAACTTTCGGCGATATTCTGACGATTGTAACATGTGACTACATTATTTGCTTTAAACTACTGAAATCTTTAAATGGATTTCATAAAAAAAAAGTCGACCGAACTGCAGCTTACTGTGGTTTAATACCAGCTGCACTTGCATATTGTTACAGAATCATATAAATTATTGTGTTTCTAGTAAAAGGCTGGTAATTATCTTATGGGCTGTTATTGCAGTTGGTATTTTGATGTGAAACTCCATTCACTTACTGATTTCCTGTCATCGTGTAAGAAAATGCACCGAGGTTGTTTAAATTGCCATGCAGTATGCCAGAACTATCTGTCGGAAGAGAAAAAGAAGTGCCTGCTTGGATTTCTTACCGCCTTCAGCTGCGCTAGCTAATGACATTTAAAATTTCAGTAAACAGCTTTCTAAATAAGGTTAGGAAAAAATAAACCATGCTTATATTTAATGGAAACTGACGCGTAGGCAAAAATATTTGTGGGTGAAACTGCTCCAGGTTACACCTGATATTTAAGTCTATTATAGACATGTAGTCGTAGTATAGGAATAGTCTACAGCATTAGGCTGCTGGACACTAATGTTGTGAGTGAAGTCATTGAGGCCCAGTGCTGTGTTTAGTTGTACAGGTGACAAAAGTTTTCGGGTTCCCTCTTTAGCACAGTACTGGGTTCTGTGCGAGACTGAACTGACAAATCAGGGTTAGAAGGTTTAATCAGAAAGTATAACTTCACTCAGCTTTCATTGGTTTCGGCCCTGGAATTTATTGTTTACTATTTCACACTGTATGCTGAGCTGTTGCGTAATGTTCCACAGCATGCTGAGTGGCAGTGTTCGCTGGATCAGGCTTATTTAGGTGCAGCGTTCAGTGGTTCAGGTCGTATTTACAGCTTTTGTTTGCTAGTTCAGAGCGTATTTACAGGCAGTATTTACTGAATCACACCGAATTAAGAGATAGCATTGACTATTTCAGACCGTATTTAGCGGTATGCTCTTTTTCTGTGAAGTGCTGGTGGATCCACAACATAACAAGTTGTCCTTTTATCTCATGGTACAATTTAACCAGAAGAAAAAAATTATTAGCGACTGTCAAATAAATTGCCCACCCAACTCCATCTAAATTAAATTCTAGTTCTGTGTTTATTTATATATAATAAATAAAAGATCGGCAATATAAAGGAGAAATATTTCGTACACAAATCAAGGTAATATCCTGGCAGTTGGTATGACTGAAATTTAACACTTTAAACATGCTAGTTAATATACGTGCCTAAAATTGCGTGGGATTTGTTACTGGTTATGTTGAAATGCCTTTTTCTGCTGCAGTACAGTTTTGTACCTACGTTGCTAATGGCTGCTTTTAACTGCACTTCTTTGCCTGGAAATGTACGTACGTACCTACGTGTCAGGGTGAAGTAATTTCACATTTAGACAGTTGCGTACATTACACTTTTAATATCTGGCTTATCATATAAAGAAAGCGATATTACGGAAGCGAATCCAGCAAACGACATTTGCATATGAATTGATACGTAACGATGTGTCATATGCGTCTAATATTTATTGGGGCTGATGACGCAGAGTTTTAGAATGTTTTGAACTGTGCTGCTCTCAGATGTTTTGATCATAGTGGGAAAAAAGTATTCTTTTAGAAACGCACTAGTTATTTACCCTTAAATTAAATACTGCACACACAATTATATTACTACTACTGTTATTGTTACTACTACTCACAATTTTCAAGTGTGGATGCTATGAATGGGTTGGAGCTCTACCTCCGCCTCCCCTCTGTGTCTGCATAGGAATGTCCTGGGGTGACCATTACCCTACTACTACTACTACTACTACTACTACTACTACTACTACTACTACCACCACCACCACTGCGACTGTTGCTGTTGCATTTCTAGAATAAAATAAACGCAGTGCTAGCGGATATACAGTCACGTCTGTAATTAAACAGATTGTGAAACTTAAGTTATTAGAATGCAGCTGTATTGGAAAATAACCATCCTGGAAGTGGGTGCACGCTATTTCATCTATTCCAGAACGTACTGACACAAGACAGTTCATTATTTGTCCAGTCCAAATAGTTCAGTACATAAGACGCAGAAGTTGGCCCAGAACTGAGCAAGTTTAACAGGAGGCTGATTCCTCCAGACACAAAAGCTGTAAGCCTGCTTAACTAAGAACTGAATGCAATGTGGACACAAAACTTATTTTTAAACGAAAATGAATGAAAAATTAGGAACATATTTCAGAAACATTTAATCATCATCACCATTAACTGCAGTCAAGGGTCTCGCTACATAGACCTATCTGTGTGTGTGTGTGTGTGTGTGTGTGCGTGCGTGGGTGCGTGCGCGTGTGTATGTATTTATGTATATGTGTGTATATATATATATGGAAGTGTACTCAGTATGATTTATTATAGCTTACTTGTCAGGCCTGGACCAATATCGTTTGTCACTTCCCCCCACTATTCCAATGCGTGTGTGGAGGCCGCTGAGCCGGCTGAGTTTTATGTGAGCCGAAAGGAGGAAGTGACAAACTTTATTACACCGATAAAATAATGCCCCTGTATAACAAATATGAGAGTATATGTATGTATATATATACACACATACACATACACACACACACACACACACACACACGTCTATGCACATCAGTTTATGTGCAGAGTATAAAATATCCCTTATGTATATTAACTGATTTATAAATTATTCACTTTCCCAAAACTGAGTCCTATATATGCTTATGTTATTAGAGTACTAGTACTTAGTTCAGTCATTCTGCATTGTAGTACAGGTACTTCTTACTTATAAGTACAGATTGTATTACCCTGTATATATGTCTGTGATAAATTAACCAGAAACGGTATTAATGGAACTTTTCCATATTCACAGCCTTTCTGTAAATATTCATTAGCCGAAAGAGCCACAGGCTACTGTAATTTATTACCAAACGAAATAATAAAGTATGATTCCAATGTAGGTTTTATAAACTCCTCCCCCATCTTGAATACTGTCAATACTAACATAGAAATGTTTGGTTCAGAAATGCTATTAGCGTTTGCTACGATCACCCATGTGTGTATTTATACATTTCTCAAAAGGCGTTGGCCACCTGCTGTTGTTTGTGTTTCGTAGTACGTGACTTAGCGCCCGGCGCACGTTCCGGCGCTGATAAGGCGAAGATATGTTGGTGACATTCAGGTCGCCTTTACAGGCTGAAAGCTTTTTTTCCTGCCCTTCATGGAGTACAGAAATTGACTGCAATGACACACATTTCGTCATTTGTGAAATCAGTTTATTAATTAATGATGTATTATTCTTTGTACTTTCTTATACCTTTACATTATTTTGTTTGACAACTCACACCACTCCTCACCGAGAGCACTACGCGTGGTTTCAAACAACGTTCCTCGCTGTTCCAGTTATCCTACTGTCTGGTACACTCCTTTTATTACAGAGTGTTGCAGCTAATACTGAGCTTGAATTGTTTTTATGGAGAAGGTGAGAAGGTGTTTGCTTTCGGGAGGTAGAAGTGTCATATCGAAAAAGACATTGTTCATGCCACGTCGAAGTTTTGCAACTAAAGCAAGCCGACGGGAAACAATTAGCGACAGTTGACAGATAAAATAATATTTTCATACAGCCCCCAAAATTTGCCCATCATACTTTAATGAGAAGGTAGTCCTAAACTCAACCCCCATTGAAGTATTTGAGATGGAGTTTGTACTTCAGTCTACTCTGCCTGTCGGCGTATAAACCAAATTCGGGGGTGGGGATTCTCCTACTGTAGTATATGTAGTAAAGTCTGTGCTGCTTCCAAAGCGATCCATGAATATGGAATTATTATTATAAAAAGAAAACAATTTACGTGGATCTCTGAACACAAAGTAACAATTTCTTCGGGAATGACTTGACACTTCTAATTAAATTTCCTTCATGCTTAAGTTTACGAAGGCCAGTTGTGCAGGATGTTGTAGGGGTTAAACTTTGCCACTTCAATAATGCGTGATTTCAACGTGTCTCTGCCTTTGTTCAGCAGTGCGGCTGTAGGCTTATGTTTGGGAGATGCCGGCTTCGAATTGGGACTGGGACACCGGCAACATTTACAGCGGTTCCTCGTGGCCTCTCTTACTCCCTCCAAACACATTCCAGGCACCATCTCAATGAGAACACAACTACTTCCTTCAAAATCCTTTTCAGTTCATCATTTCGACCTCTATATAGAGTGGGATCGTCTAGCAGCGTCCTAAGACGAGCGACAATCTGAAATCTTCCGTTTGCTCTTCAGCAGCTTACCAACCTAACTCAACGTAGCGGATCATAAGGTTAGTCATCCCCGTTGTGTTCAATAAACTAACTACAGTGGAGTGTATGTACCTGTCTTAACACAAATTTTTTTATGGCAGAGGTATATATAGCATTTTCTACATAAGGTACAACTACATGTTTCGGCACTTGACAGTGGCCATCTTCAGGTTGTATATGAAATACTCAGTAAGCAGTTATACGGGGCTTATTATGGGCTGTATACAGTGGTACAGTACAGGAGGTGAGGTGAGCACAAGATCTCCTATGTGTCATGGAGGTTGGGAGGTGTGAGTACATGGGGTTTTTGCTATTATATTAATGTTACGTCTAAGTTAAACTTTTGGCGCCGGAATTATTTTTTAAATTTTAGCACATCCTGTATATAAAATGTGAAAAATACAGAACCAAATACGTTAGAATTATGAAACAAACTGCATTTTGAAGAGGAAAAAAACGGAGAGTATACACCATGTTTAAAATATTCAGTACCTATATTTGTTGAATAAATATATAAAATGCAACTTTAGAGGTTAGCGGTGCGGTACGACCACTATAGTTGACATTAGGC
>Ga0123352_10012996_pt1 | contig 13195 bp, 10 predicted proteins | sample TergutLab28metaG_FD_89700 | JGI IMG/M metagenome (GOLD analysis project Ga0123352, IMG submission 89700) | Labiotermes labralis P1 segment gut microbial communities from Petit-Saut dam, French Guiana - Lab288 P1 | ecosystem: Host-associated > Arthropoda: Insects > Digestive system > Gut ... | reverse complement strand
ACTCCAACACACAGCAATCCAAGAACAATACAGCCAATGTGGTAGTTCAACAACACAGTCGCAAACTCCTGAAGATGGACATATTAATGCCCGAAACATGTTGAGTATCTAAGAAGTAAAGTAAATAAAACAAGTGATATCTAGCTGGTTTTTTATTCTTCAGCTATCACTATGATGAACGGCCCAATAAACATCAGATCTTTGAGACTGTTTGAAGAAGAAAAGTTAATGTCACTTAACAGGGCTTCTTCAACTGATTTGTCTGTATTAACCATTTAAAGCCAGTCGGTTACTTTACGTATGTACCGCCATGTCTAGCACTAAAAAATTCTACCTTCTGCCCGCAGTGGTCGTCTTTGTGTTTTTGCATGACTGTTAGAACAAAAAGCGATTATTTCGCCATACGACGTTAAATCCTTAGTATTTATAGCCGAGAATCTGTGTGTTTACTGTGCGGTAGGAACTCAATCGTTACATATAAAACAAATTACTGTTATTATTGAAAGAGTTAAACAAGTTTCTTTATTACTCCAGAACTGCACTCTTCTGGGTTGTTACGCAGCAAGTAGTGGTAAATTTTTGCCGACGTTTCGGGACAACCTATCGGTCCCATCCTCAGGATTCGAGAATCCAAGTTAAGTGACTCTTTGTGCCTTGACAAACACGTTTCTCTTCTGCGTATCTCGTGTAATGCAGAACACTGGAGTGAACATGGATGATTCAATCGTATAAATATAGAAGGAAGTTTTGGGTCACAATGTAGTGTACCATTGCCGCAGTTTCTGTCACACAGCGAAGAAAGCTATGAATAATTCTCAATGAGCCTAGTTGGCCAGGAACCCAGCCGAAACTCATAGCGAATAAATTCTGCGTACAAATCCAGAGGATAACAATAAACTGCCCAGCGAAATAAGATTGGTGTATATTTACTGCTGTTCAGATCAGTCCCTTTTTTGTTGAAACAAAATGCCTAAACGACACGTGTTTTGGCCTACATCTATGTATGCATGAAGGCCTCTCATCGCCTGGCTACGGTGGAATTCACTGAGAGGGTGTTTCCACCTTGCTCCCGATGTCAGGACGACACTGAAGATGACAATTATGGCTGGTGCAAGTGATCGACGCCTTATGTTGAGAGCCGAAGCACGTCCTAATCTGGTATTTCCGATATTTACATAGTTCTGAGTCCGTCAGAGACGAAGGAAGAGCATGGCATGCGGAAATGTCCGGAGGGCCAGCGCCTCTCTCGCAAGACGTATTACACACGTATACCTTATGCCACATAAAGTGGATAACTGAGAACTCTGACTTCCGAACTACGATTGTTGTTCCACACATTTCTTTTCTGTGAAGAATTCTGATAGAATTAAGGGTTACCATAGAAAGATAGCCCCTTTAGAAATAACAGTGGCTGCAAAGATATAGACCGAAGGCAAAGATTTTTCCATGTGCTGTAATTTCAAAGAGTGCTGCTAGCTGTAGTGAATAACTTTCTTGAAGATATAAACAATATGAAGTGCGACTCTAGAAATGGCGTTTACTAACTTCCCAATGTATAATTTTTATTCAATCGTCCTTTGATCTAAGACACAGTAAGCCTCGACTATCCAAAATAATTGGGACCCAGAAAGTGTGGGTCATCAAATTTTCGGATAATGAAACATGCATGACAATATTATCATCAAATACTGTAATTGATTTAGGAAATGGTTTGTAAATGATAAACGGAAAATACTGAAATAATGGTGCAAACTAAATTTATCTTGAACTTATTTAACTGTTTCACACAGCTTCAGTAATAAATCCGCATATTTATATAAAAAATAAAAAACAAACACAAGTTATTACATGGTGCAGAAATAAGTAATATAAATTTGAAAAAGTATTTTTTTAAATAATCTTTAATTTTTCTATGAATCGTGTTCGATCGTCTTTTATTCGCAGCTAGCTGTCTCATCCTTCGTTTTACAGGTGGTGGTTCGGATAGCTGACAGTTAGGATGACTGACGTTCGGATAATCCGATGCTTTACTGTATTATCAATCGGTGATGATGATACTATAATAATAATTATTATTATTATTATTATTATTCATTTTCAGGGCATAATCTTCTTTGGTCCAAATTCACGCAGGATTTTTTTGTCAATGACAGTGCATTACTTCACTTTGTACTAAATCCAACCAAATACGTCCCTTACTCAATGTTTTATATTACATTATGTCCAACATGTTTCGGCTCGGAATCAGCCATCATCACAAAATATAAGGGAACATGTAAATGTATGTACAGTCACACTGGACATGCGTCTCTCTATACGCATATAAGACACAGCGGCATCAAATCCGTTGTTTTTTTTGTTGTTATTGTTGTTCAACATTAATCTCAGTATATAATTTGTACACTTAAAATATTGGTAATTAAAAGTTAAAAATTCTAAATGACAAGCACGCATTATTTACAATAAGCTTTTTAAAGATCAAGACATGAGAATATTAGAGGTCAAGAATTGGGAGAAGGTCGCTCTCGACAGGGATGAATGGGCAAAGCTTCTGAAGAAGGCCAGGGCCCATCAGGAGCTGTCGAGCCAATGATGATGATGATGATGATGATTTCAGATAATCATTTGTCGTAAATAGCATAGAAGAGAGTGTTTTGTTTTGCAGCAAAACATCGATGGGACTTCGTCGCTCGTTATTATGTGACCTTCATGTTCCGTTATGACACAATGTCACGGTGACCACCAAAGTGCACACCGTACAGATCTTAACTTGTAATTAGTGGGATTTTAATACACATACAAGAAAGTATTTGTTATCTACGTCCTGGTTGTTTTAACTTTTTTTTGTAATGTGTGGATGTTTTGGTAATATGTGTACTTGTATTTACTGTGTTTTGTATTGTTTGTACTGTGTTTTTTGTATTGTTTCATTTATGTATATTTATTATTATTTGTTTTGTCTCTACTAGTGTAAGGACTACTGCCACCGAGTGACAACTCAACTGCAGTTAGTATTATTATTATTAGTAGTAGTAGTAGTAGTAGTAGTAGTAGTAGTAGTAGTAGTAGTGGAAGTAGTAGTGGTGGTGGTGGTAGTAGTAGTAGTAGTCGTAGTAGTAGTAGTAGTAATAATAATAATCTTTATTGTTAAACACCGCTCTTAAATGAACTCATGTTATTATACTATTTCGTGACTTTAGTCTCTGTTCTTGCTCTTGTTTGTGCTACTGTTGTTGTTGTTGTTGTTGTTGTTGTTGTTGTTGTTGTCGTCGTCGTCATTTTTGTTGTAGCACCATGATTATTTTAGGCTTGTTTACAAAATTGCGAAGATCGACTAGTAGCTTCATCATGTCCGTCTGTCTGTGTGTCTGTTTGTTCATTCGGCTAGAACAGCTCGCTCCCACTGGACGGAGTTTCATGGAATATGGCATATGGTTATTTTCCGAAAGTCTGTCAATAAACTTCAAGATTCACAAAGTTCTGACAAGAACAACGGGCACTTTACATAAATACCTAAGTACGTGTACGATAGTATCTCGCTTAGTTCTTCTTCGAATGAGAAAACTTTCATACAAGTAATAAGTTGTACAGAAAATCAAAACACAAATTTTATGTCCAACAAATTTTTCCAATAATCGTGTCGTTTATGAGATAATGTGGAAAAATATTGTACAGCCAAGCAGGTCATAGATGGCAACATAATACGGCGCAAGCGCTTTGCATACTGGATAACTACGGCTACAGACGCACGCTCATTACTGCTTTTCCACTGCAACATTGTTTGCAGGAACGCACCTCAGTGTTACCTTATACATACATGGCCAGTCTTGTTGTGTTCCAATACTGAGACGCTTCCTGCTGTAACTGAAGAATAAAAACCAACCAGATGCCACTCATTATTTTATTGTACTTCTTATATGCTCAACATGTTTCGGGCACTACTATGCCCATCATCAGGAGCTCACCTAACCGCACCTAACCTCCACCCTACAGCAAACCAAGAACGAAACGACCAATGTGGTAATCAACATTATAGTCGCGGGCTCCTGATGATGGGCATTGTAGTGCCCGAAACATGTTGAGCCTATAAGAAGTACATCATCATCTTCATAAACATCAAGGATTGGACCCTTTGATCCGTTCCGTCTCCAGAGTTACAGCTGCTCGCGCCAACGCTTCTTCGGTCTTCCAATTGTTCTCCTTCCTTGTGGTCTGTACTATAAGAAGTACAATAAAATAATAAGTGGCATCTAGTTGGTTTTTATTCTTCAGTTACCAATGATGCACGGTCCAACAAACATCAAATTCGCTTCCTGCTTTAGTAGGTGCTACTGGGCATGAGTCATGTAGCCACTGTAGGCCAGTGGATGTGCAATGTTCGGTGAGTTTCCAGCCCGCAGTATGCTCGGATTGTAGAGATAACAAAATACCGCATACAATCTGTCAGCGCTTTGCAGGAAGCATTCAACCGGATAATGTACTATATTTATATGTTTATCTTGACATATCATTCAGTAATTTCCCAGATCATCCGGACGACGGGTAGGTTATGCTTTGTGTCCGTTCAGAAAATAGAGAATTTAGACTGTGTTCGCGGCTGCGATTAGTGGTTAAGCCGCGTGAAAATTCGACTCTGTGATATTTATTATAATCATAAACAATAAACCATTACAAACAAAAAAGTTGGTTACGGCAGGCCCATGTGAACAGGAAAAGAAACGTATACCATAAAGTGAACAGCTGAAACGCGGGAGTGACGCTAGCATGATTCTAATGAAAATTTATCTTCGTGCAGCGGTGTTATTATTGGTACATTTATTTAATGTGGATGGACTTCATTCGGGAATACGTATATCAGGATTGCGCAGGACGAACTTTGCGTGAAGAATCGGGTCCGACAATGAACGTATTCGTGGATGCGTAAGTGGTTGGATGGATTGATGGATGAATGGATTGATAGATGGATGGATTGATGGATGAATGGATTGATGGATTGATTGATGGATGGATGGATGGATGGATGGATGGATGGATGGATGGATGGATGGATGGATGGACGGACAAGCGGATGAATGGACAGATGGATGGTTGAAGGGATTGATGGAACTATGTACGAATGGAAACATGTATACATGCAAACATTCTACGAATTCATTTTTCTGAACAACGTTTGAATGAAACATATATTGCTCCGATGAATTCGCAGCCAGTTGCAGTAGAATTAATGCAGAAATAAACGTAGGCCTCCATGTAGAGTGCGCGTCATTTTCTTCCTATTTTAACCAAACTTGAATGTGTTGGAAAATTTTAGTAAGACTCCCAAACATCAAGTGTGTTTGAAACCCCGTCCAGTAGTTCTGGTGCTGTCGGAAAAGCAGTAGAGGAGCAACCCCAAAATAGCTGCTATAATCGAATGCCTTGAAAAACATGCAACAACACCCCATCCCACACCCAAAGTACGAACTTAGCTCCAATTTTCCCTAAATAAGGAAATACCTTGCACCTATTTTTCTTTAATGTTTTATGAAAGTGTTTTAAGTCAAATTCTTTTCTCCGTCCGTCCGTTCGTCCAATCCAAGCACTGTTTCTGAGTATAAATATACAATGACGTATCAGTCAAACACAACAAAACTTGATTATGTTTATTATTGTATTATGGCAACATGTTTCGATTCTTATAGAGTCATCTTCAGCCCCTTCTAAGACACAGATCCTTACTTAGCAATGTTTAAAATGCGTTGTGGGATCCCAAACGCTTACATTCTCGACATAACTATGTATAAAATGCATGTGTCGTTATGTTGTTATTATTATACAATCAGGATACTTATTTCTAAAACTTTAACCGGTACATATGAAGGAGGTTCCACGTATGTATTTGAGATGTGTTGCTATAGAACTTTGGATATTATTTTATATATATTGTTGCTATTTACAAAATATGTATATAAGCGTTAAAACGCTAGAACATTAAAAACTATGCAGTAATGTTGCGCTTGGTAAGTGATATCTTCCCTATGTTGATACTATATTCTTGACGGACGTTTAGGTTCTTATCCCCAGTGTTGAGTGGTTGGATTTCTATAATGACAGTGAAGGCGTATTGATGTCATTTATTTCATGAAAAAAAATGTTTCTGAGACCAGATAAACTAATCTGGTGCAGTAATGTCAGGAATGTGCGAAATCAAGCAGTCCAAGAAGAATATCGGGAAAAATGCACAGTTTCTGACATTCTTCTTGGACTGCTTGGCCCTTGATGATGGGACCAATAGGTTGTCCCGAAACGTCAATATGGAATTACAACTCTATGCTGCGTATAATCCCAAAAGAGCGCTGATCTCATCTAAATGGCGGCGGAAGCCTGAAATTATGCTTGTCCTGCGGTTTTGTTTTGAGTAGAACTGCAGTGTTAGGCTCGTTCGCAAACCTGCGAAAAGCGACTATTAGCTTCGTCATGTCTGTCCGTCTGTCCGCACAGAAGAACTCTGCTCCCACTATACGCATTTTCATGAAATTTGATATTGGAGAATTTTCCTAAAATCTGTCGAGAAAATTCAAGTTTCATTAACACATGACAAGAATACGGGTACTTTACAAGTAGACCAATATACATTTTTTATCATATCTCGCTCAGTTATTCCTAGAATGAGAAATGTTTCAGACAAAAGTTTTAGAGAAAATCAAAACACATTTTAATGTTCTATGACATTTTTAAAATTATTTTGCAGTTTATGAGATAATGTGGAAAGACATTGCAGGAGCGGGTACGCCACAGATGACAATATGGTGCATGCTGGATACCTAAGGCTACAAACAGATTCTCAGAATATGTAACACTTATTGCTTTTCCAGAGGTGCGTCCGCCCTGGGCCGCAGCGTGTAGTGGACGGCAAAGTGAATATTTTAAACAAAGAAAAATTATTTTCTGAGCTCAACGAATTTTAAAATTAATAAACCAAAATAAAATTCAATTCAATAAGTGACTGTGTTCTTTTAAATTCATAATTTCTACAAGAGGCGGCCATTTTGGTTAGTCGTCCCGCGTGCCGGAACAAGTACGTACGTAGCTGCATATGAAAATAATGTGATAAGAACGAAATTTGAACCTAAGATAAAGTAACAAAATCCTGTTAAAAAAACAATACCGACAAAAAAGATCGTATCATATTACTAGGATAAATACATCACGGAGAAATTAAGCCACGATTAATTATTAAAGAAGGATGACAAAGCGCAAAATGTTTCTCAGTAACTGGGAACAGAACATTTTGGAGACATAGGAATATATGGAAGGATAATATTAAAAATAATATGGCAGAAATAATGTATGAAGATGCGGACTGGAATCATTTGACTCATGCTAGGATCTATGTAACCCAAATAGGAAAATGAATGTGGAAAGTACAATTAATTTACGTCCCTCAGTAAAGTATGGCTTTTACTGCACCTACTTCCACGAAACTCACGCTTGTTCTACACGTTTTTGGATATCAGTTTAGCCGTTGTTACGAGATAACGGAAGACCAAAGAGATGGGCGTGGTCTTACAGCCCTAAGGCATTTACTTTTCTTCGTACAAAATGCCTTAAAAGCAACACAAAATATAATATGTACATAGGACTTACGGTAATAAAATAGAAAATATATCCAGCAATTAGACCTTAAGTGATAAAACAAACTGTAACGACTACTTTGGACTCAAAATGTACGGGACTTTGGGTTATAAAATGAAGACTATACAGTACGTAGACCTTAAGGTTATAACAAAGAAACTATTGTGGGTAAATATTCCCTGAAGTTTCACAACACAAACTGTAATAACTACTTATGCCTTAGGTTATAAAACACCAAGTGTAATTAGTATTTAGGCATCGAAGTTACACAACGGAAACTGAAATTGGTACTCTGGTGGTCACGTTATAAAACGCAGTGTGCTAGAAGTACTTTGGTCTTGAGATTCTAAGACACAAAGCGGATTAAGAACTGTAAACGAAACTGTATTCAGTACCGTACATACCTTAGCCTGACTCATATTCACGTTCATCTTCTAGTTTGTGTTCCAGTTCAGTCTTCTATACACTTCTACAAATATGCGAAAGGGAAAAACATTATCTACTATGAATTTTTGCCGGACTTTAACCTGCTACCAATGCTTACACATCATGAGTTAAGACCAACTGCATATCTACCACAGATCATCTAGTATAATATCTACAATCCGTGCTTTAACCATTATGTGCTGCTCTCTAGCGGCGAATTTGTGAAGATCACAGGAACTTCACGTTGCAATGAAGAATGTAAACTGGTACACGACAAATATGCCTTCCGCGCACGTCTAAATTAAATATCTAACTTACAGAATCTACTCATGTAAATGTAAACATCTTACCTTGCCAGATCATAATGGTCTCCATCCTGCTTATGAAACACAGTTATTGTCAGCAACTGTCACTAATGATGCTGTGATTATGCCTTTGTTACAAGTATTTGTTACACAGGCCAATACTCACTTACTTACTTACTTACTCCATGAAGGAGAGTCTTTCTTCGGTTTTCAGCCAGTCAAGAAATTCTCCGCATTTTACGGAACCCGAAGGTTCATTACCGCATTCACAAGTGCCCACCACCTGTCCCTATCTTGAGCCAGCTCAATCCAGTCCATAACCCCACATCCCACTTCCTGATCCATCTTAATAATATCTTCCATCTATGCCTGGGTCTCCCCAGTGGTCTCTTTCCCTCAGGTTTCCCCAACAAAACCCTACATATGCCTCTCCTCTCTCCCATACATGCTACATGCCCCACCCATCTCATCTTTTCGATTTTATCATCTGAACAATATCGGGTGAGGAGTACAGATCATTAATCTCCACATTATGTAATCTTCTCCACTCCCCTGTAACCTCATTCTTCCTAGGCCCAAATATTCTCCTCAACACCCTATTCTCCAACAACCTCAGCCTACATTCCTCCCTAAATGTTAGCAATCAAGTTTCACACCCATAAAAAACAACAGGCAAAACTGTAGTTCTGCATATCTTAATCTTTAAATTTTTGGATAGCAAACTGGAAGACAAAAGACTTCAATCTGCTCTTAATTTCTTCCTGAGCAGAATTTGGGCTTCTTAAGGTTGCACCTAAATATTTGAACTCTTCCACCATTTCAAAGGATCTATTATCAATCTTCATAATGTGACTTCATCCTGCATTCTGATCTCGAGGCATGACCATATACTTAGTTTTATCAGTATTTACTTCTAGACCATTATCCTTACTACCCAGTATCAAAGCTTCTGTTTTCCTTTATAGTATGTAAGCTTCCACCCAATACATTAACATCATCAGCATAAACCAGAAGCTGATGTGAACCATTTAATTTCAAATCATCCTGGTTTACCTGAACCATCTTGATGGCGTACGCTAAAGCAAAGTTGAAAAGCAATGGTGATAAATCATCTCCTTGTTTCAAACCATTCCTAATAGGAAACATGTCAGACAAATTCTTGCCTACCCCAGCTCTGCTATACCTTTCAGTCAGACACATTTTTATTAGACTTACCAGTTTCATGGGAATACCAAACCCAATCAGAATATTATACCAGACCTCCCTCCTAATTGAATCATAAGCTTTCTTGAAGTTTATAAAGAGCTTATGCACTGCTTCATTGTATTTCCATTTTTTCTCAACTATATGACGAATGCAGAATATATGATTAGTAGTTGACCTGTTGCGTCGAAATCCACATCGATGATCCCCAGTAATTTCCTCTGCATATGCAATTAACATTGACAGCAGGATGTTGGATAAAATTTTGTACATAGTTGGCAGAAGTGACATGCCTCTATAATTACTATAATATGTTTTATCGCCCTTCTTATAGATAGGTACAATGACCGGCTCCTTTCACACCTCAGGCAATTCCTCCTTATTCCAAACAGAAATAATAAGTTTATGGAACTCATTGCAAATTGTTCCACCCCCTGCCTTAATCAATTCTGCTGGGATTTGATCAATACCTGGTGATTTGTGGCTTTTCAGCTTTTCAATAGCCAACTCAATCTCAAGCAACAACGCCGTCAAAATGGCTCACGTGTCACCGATCTCAGATCTCATACCACTCACAATTATGCAATACTGTTATTCAGATGATAACAGCAAAATTCTTCCTTGTGGAATAATGAATGTTGAACACAGGTAACAAAAACAAAGAGCTAACAATGAACAAGCAGACTACGAACACAATGGTAACAAAAGATCTGTAATAGAATCCATCATACAGTAATGACCATTGCACTGCTGTTCTAGTGCACATGACAACTGTATAGAAATAAGAAGCAGTCGCAATATGACAAACAAATAATATTCCATTCTGTATACATGGAGCAAATCTACCCTGCATTTAGTACTATCATATGGTTGTGTTTCCTGCTACCCTAACTGCAGTCTACATTCTAAAGAATGGGAAAGCAGAAAAGAAAAAACTACACGTTTCTTCTACTTTATACGAATATTTACTGCTTTACATATCAGCCCTTACAAAGTAATGTTCTTTACTGTCGCGTATTCAATACCAGTACGTCTTCGCTGGTACCCTGTCCTCTTTTATGCCCATTTGTTCCATGATATCCATTTCAAAGGTCTTTAAGGCAGGTTCAAAAGTGATGGCCGTCACTTCTGGTGCATTTGTGTCCTTCTCTGACTCTGGAAACATAAATATTGACCAAATAAAACAGACCATATCACACTTTAATACAGCCTGTCACATCACATGTCTAATAGAATTTCTTGCTGACCCTGGAAGAAATAAAGTATTAACAGTATATGCAGATATGACCCTCTTTCATCAAAATAATCAGTGCCACTTCTTTTTCTGCCTGTGTCTTAGGTGACATACACACACATACAAGAAGAAATTGGTTTCAAGTAACTACTTTCACACAACATGAAACTGGTGCTTTGATTCCCAAAATGAAAGAGGCAGACTGTATACAGTGAATTTCAAGCAACTACAATTTATTGCTTGTAAACTCATGTATGCACACTGTTTTTTTTTATAGAGGGAGTCAAAAGTGCTAGTTTCATGCAAATGTAGTTCCATGTTGCATGAAACTGGTCACTTGAAGCCAGTTTCTACGGTTTGTGGACCATCTTACTTTTTCATATCAGTTGAAATTTCACAGTGCATTCAGGAGGAAATAAGCGAGTTTGCACCCTGCTGTCTTGCTGGGACATATGAGACACTGGATTGAACATCAAATGGCAGCACTTCAATAAATTAACATATTATCTTAGAGTTTCCTCTTGCAACTACTTTTCTTTTCTCTCAGCTTTTCATAAGCTTACGCCTCATACCACCAAACAGTTTTAATGTGAAAACTGCATAATATATAACCTATGTTTATTGCTTAGCTACAGCCAATTACAGCTCCAGAATATGTCTACCTGATCAGGCTGCCTTTCAATTGAAATGCTGGAATCTTCCCAGTCAAATGTAATCACAGTTCCTGGAGTCACTATGCTTAATATATATGTAAATTTACCTTGATTGTATTCAAAGATTAAAATTATGCAGTGTGTACATACGGACAAATTTATACTTTCTATTTACATCTGAACTGAATTCATTGTTTCCCAATCATTCTTACGACTATCATGGCCTCTTATTCTTGACAATACCTAAATGAAGTTTCCTCAGAAACGCACACACACATATAGGGCTTGCAAGTATTGACACTGCAAACATGCTAGTAACAGTAATCAGGTGTAAAATACCTCAGGGCTTAATGCAGTCACATTTTATGCAAATATGAAGTAGTGGGATACAAAAAAAAAATACTAATTCATTCTCACTTTATGTGAAAAGTTTGAAATAATGCAAATCCAAATTATGAAGAAAATTACTGGAGGACAGTGTGTATCCTAATTAGGCACCTTTTATAGTTCCTGTTCTGTCAGTGTTGTCTGAACATGATAACTTTCTCAAATTTTGTCAGGCACTGTACTATAAGCATTAATAAAACTAATTATATTAACTTTTATTGTTTACTTATTGATATTGGGCTTAAACGTATATTTAAAAGCACAAGTGCATTACAAGTGCTGTAGTTTTAAGTGCTAAAATAACATATTCTCCTACTTCAAATTTATTGCTATGGGAAAATTTGTCTTGATTTATACGAGGTCTTCAGGAACGCATCGCCCACATAAAATGGGAATGCACTGCATCCAGAGAGTAAAATATTTTAATTAAAATAGAGCATTACACTGTGAAATGAATGGACAAAATTAAACAAAAGAACATATAATTACTGCTGCAACAAAACAGAAATGGTGCAAGATCAAATCAAATGGTAGCTTTGGTATTTATCATTGCAGATGCTCACATTCTACAACTACAGAGTTCATTAGGATGGAACAATAAGCATACGTAAGTACATTTGGTCATAACAGCTTCAGTCTGCATGAAAACTATGTTTACCTGTGTATGATCCTTTGGTTTTATAGTCATACGTCTCCTCTGCAGCTCTTGGGGTTGGGATAATTCGACCTGTCCGTACAGACACACGAACCTTCTGCCCAGCCTCTGTGTACCTCCATTCTATTGGTGAAGGTTTTCTATAAAACAGCAATAAAATGAAAAAGGTAAAATACTAAAACCTTACAGTATACTACAGGGATCAATGTCTTGCATGAACAAGATACGTCACAGCAACAGACTATGATTACACTCATACACAGTAGAGTGCTAAAGGAACATGACTTAACATAACAAATAACTGCCTAAACAAAACAAAATATATTCAGTTGCAAACAAATCATGCAAATCACAGCAGACAAGACATTAATTTAAAAATTCGTATAAGAAGTAAGAGATCAGTAAAGTAAAAAGTGCTCATAAATTTGATGTTTGTGTGACTGTGCATCTCTGATACAACAACATAAACAACCAACTAGATGCAACAATAACAATTTATTAGTAATTTCAATCAGCTCAGCATGTTTCGGGCAACAATTTCACCCATCCTCAGGAGCACTAGACTGTGTTTACAGCTTCTTCGGTGCTTTATACCACAAGCTGTAAACACAGTCTAGTGCTCCTGAGGATGGGTGAAATTGTTGCCCGAAACATGCTGAGCTGATTGAAATTACTAATAAATTGTTATTGTTGCATCTAGTTAGTTGTTGATATTATT
>Ga0123352_10012993_pt1 | contig 13195 bp, 9 predicted proteins | sample TergutLab28metaG_FD_89700 | JGI IMG/M metagenome (GOLD analysis project Ga0123352, IMG submission 89700) | Labiotermes labralis P1 segment gut microbial communities from Petit-Saut dam, French Guiana - Lab288 P1 | ecosystem: Host-associated > Arthropoda: Insects > Digestive system > Gut ... | reverse complement strand
CCATAGCTGATCCATGCCATTGACCAACTACTTGGGCTCAGAATACAGACCTGTACATACTACTGTGGTCCATGTTACTAATCGACTGCGGCGGGGCTAATCGACGGGTCGACTCGATATATGTACAAGACGATCATATGATCATATCTGAAGGGCTAGGGAGAGTGCTGGAGGAAAGTGTATGCAATTAGTACCAGAATGTTGAAAATAATAGTGTATTTAGCGGCTGTAATTTTAACAGGTGAGCCACTGCTGTCGCCAGTTTTTTCTACATCATCTAAAAGCTTGTTCCCCTTAATAGAGCGTAGAAATTTGGTATCTTGATGGAATTTATTCCAGTCATTTATGAAGTTTCAACAGTAAAATCCAAGGGACTGGAATTTAAAGAATCGCATGCCCGTAATTATTAAACATAAGCATTAGACTTAACGCTTTGCTTTTCGGTGGATAGTTGACCGAAAGCTTTTAACTGCCGGTTGTCCACGGTCTTCCCAGCTGAATTGTTAGCATCAGTGACCAATTCAAGTAGGGCATATACGTTTGTTTCTTTTTTTATTATACTTTATATCTGGAAAAAGTAAAATCACGCAGAAATAATATCCTCTATTCAAGATTCAGATCGTCTAGAATGTGACCCTGTGTTGCTGGAAATCCAATCCCCTGATACAGGCTTACATCCCAACAGACTTGAGTTATCAACAGTACCAGTAACCAAAACTCAAATACTGCATGTAATATTACCGTTAGATCTATGTTATGTTAAAATTTTGACATTAAGCTTTGGTACTCTCGCCTAAGAAAGGTTTATAAAGCAAGAGTTATTTATCGTCATGGCAAGGTTTTTTCCATTCTTTCAGCTAGTGAATGAGAGGTTTCTCTGATCTCCTGAATGCAAGGCCATTATCTCTGTTAATGTTATCAGCCTCAGTGACATGTATGATGATCTGGTTCATATATTGGAGTTTTGGTGGAGATGGCACTCACAGTGCCAGGTTTTACAATATTTGTTAAATACATTTGTAGTCAGTAAATGGTATCTCAGTGGTTGCATTCATGATTGTCTCAAACGCAGAAATTTTTAACCGTTGGCTCTGAATGATGCATATGCTCCATCGCATGGGGTGAGGATTTCCCTACTGTGTAGCATTGGCATTAGCCAATTTTGGCCATTCTTATACAGCCCTTTTGGGGATTCTTGCTGCTGACTAACTTCTGTAATTATGGTTCTGTGCAAAAAATTAAATCTTGTTATCTAAATGCCAGAGTTCTGCAGATTGCACCTGGAATTTAATTCCAGCTCCAAAGGGTTAATACCCCATACTTTCTATTGTATCTGTCAACAGTTAAGATATGCAGTCTTGCATTTGTGTGGATTTGACCCTCTGTGCTGGTCTGGGTGAATGGGTTAATACCCCCCACTTACTTTTGTGTCTATCCACAGTAAAGACAGGTAAAGGTCATGCATTGATATGGGTTTGACACATTGTGCTGCTCCAGGTGGATGAGTTAATACCAGGACACTTTCCTTTGTATCGATTCATAGTTATGACAGATGCAATTCTGCACTTATATATTCATGTAAATGCAAGACACATTTTGCCACTGTGGATGGAGAATGGTAGAGTGCACCATACCCAGTGGACCATGCAACATGGCTCCTGTTGAGCCAGTACTCACAATCAAATTTTGCCCAATTTGGTGCCAACAACAAGAGGCTTTCTTCTCTCCATGGGGGGATAAAGTCTTCCCTTCCTCTTGTATAGGTGTAAATGTACTTCTTGTTCCAAAATCTGAGAAAGACTCTTCATTCATAAATATTTACAAACCCTTTGGCCTAAGGATAGGTGCTAATGTAAGATCATAGAGCACATAGCAGATCTCAAGCTTATTGGGACCCTTGAGGATAACAGCTTTCTATCTGATGGCATGTTTGTTGAAATATTCATGTTCAAAGTGTGCCGTCATAATGCTGCACTACCTGTCTATCTTTCTTGACTCAAAAACTATCTTGTAACATTCCATTGTTGGCCTTGACTGCTTGACCCTTTAAGATGGAACCAATGTGTTGTACTGAAATGCCAGTTACCAACTAAAAACATGTGCCAAGTAACATCAAAAGTAGCAAAGGCCTCAAATACACTGCAACAAAAGCTTGAAATATCTCATAATAGTATGTTTTGCTGCTGAAAGTAGTTACCTCTCTGCCACTGGAAGTCTCTTCAGCTTCCTGAAGGCTGCCATTAATCCATTTATTGACAGCTCCCACATGGCCATAGTAACACTTTTACAGGTATAGAGGTCATGGGTAACACAGCACTGTTTATTCTCCTATACCATTAATCTTTGTTTTAAGTAACTTTGAAATACACACAAACAGTTTCTAAACACACTAGCAACACCTGCAAGAAGAACATTAATATAGTTATATGTCTTTTGGAACAGTTAACTAACTAAATAACTGCATGGGGGACCGCAGTAGCACAGTGGTTAAGGTGCTGCGCTACAAATTGGAAGGTCGCTGGTTCGATTCCAGATGGTATAATTGGAATTTTTCATTGACGTAATCCTTCCGATCACACTATGGCCCTGGGGTCGACTCAGCCTCCAACAGAAATGAGAACCAGGAATATTTCCTGGGGGTAAAAATGGCCGGTGTGTAAGGCTGACAACCTTATCACCATTCTGGGCCATTGTCACATAGTCTGGGAACCTTAACTTCCTGAAACCCTCTGGACACCTCAGGCCTGTAATGGGACTGATTTACCTTTTTACATAACTGCATGGAACAGTCATTCTTGAGGAGCTAATATGTGTAGTCCGTTGCTAGTCTAGAAATGCCAACATTTTGTGAAAACCGGTGGTTCATTATCATGTTCACAAGAAACCCCCCCCTCTTGTCCTTGCCCTGAGCCACATTAATCCAGTTCATACTGACCCATCACATTTCTTTAGGATACAATTCAGTATTATCCTCCAAGGAGCCTCTTTCCTTCATATTTCTCCACAAAAATCCTGCATCCATTTCTCTTTTCCCTCATTCAGGCCACATGCCCAGCCAACCTGGTGCTTCTTTTACCACCCAAGTAATGTTCAGTAAGAAGTACAAATCATGAAGCTTCTAATTATGCAGTTTTCTCCCATCTTTTATTACTTCCTCCCTCTTAGGCTGAAATGTCTTCCTCAACAGTCTGTTCTCAAACACCACCCTCAGCTTTGTTCTTCTGTTCATGTGACAGACCAAGATTCACACCTGTATAAAACAGCAGGCAACAATTATAGGTCTGTATATTTTAATCATTTTGGTTTTGGATAGCAAATTGGAAAGCAGAACTTTCTGTACTGAATCACAGCAGGAATTTCTAGAATTTAATCTGCCTTTGCTCATCCAGTTTTGTCATGCAGCATTGGTTTGTAGTTGGTTACCAACTAACAACCAATGCTGTGTAACATCCCAGAAGAGTGAAGGCCTCAACTGCACCATGGCAGAAGCCTAAATCTTGCAGGTCAGCATGTGCATGGTTTTTTTTTTAATAGCCTGTGAACCTTCATTTTCATGTTACAGCATATGGAGCTGGTGAACTTGTTGTCTTGCACTCACCAGGCTCAATAAAGTTCAGTGGATGGGAACAAATAGATGAGAGTATGGTGAAGGAGATATTTGCAGTGTGCATGGGATTCACAGTCACAAAGGTACAGTATTCTGTCAGTGCATGCCAGGTTGCCTTATATGAACTGACAAGAGAGTGAAGAAAGGTACATAGTAAGAACGGTGATGGGCTGTATTCATTGCTGGGTGATTATGTGTTGACAAAGTTAACAAGATTGTGATGGGTATGATACATAGAATGCACATGGAATGAAAGTGACAAAATTCTTATTGAACAGAAATGTTTTGGGGTTGGAGGCAAGTATAAGAAGTTATATTAAAAGATGTTAGGAAAGTTTGTCATGAGAATGTGAACTAATTGGATTTGAACCTGCTCAAGACTGTGTCTGGTAGTGACTTTTGTTGACAGTATTGATGCTTCAGGTTCCATACCATATAGTCCACCCATATTGTAATATGTATGATGTGGAATGGTATTCTTTTGTGACCAGCATTTGGTATCAGTCAGGTGCAGGTATATTTATGCATTTATTTGTGGTTTAAAATGTCTGTTATTGTGTCAGGGTATATATTGTTTAATAACAGACTGAATGATTGGAAACAATTCGGAGGGAAGAGATTATGAGGGTGTCATTCTTCTGGGATGTAAGGCAGTGTTGAGTGGTACTTACCAATATTTTGGGACAGCCTGCTGGTAACTAACCACCAATCAACACTGCATAACATCCCAGAAGAGCAAAGACATCATATACACCACATCGGAGGCCAAAAATCATGTGAAGAAATTATGGATTAATCTGAGATACCATCTCAACTTGCCTGGATTGACCAAGCAAAAATTCAGAAAATCTCTGGATAGCCAGTGTCCACCCTGGTGTTTAAAAAATCGCATCCTTTATACAAGCCAGAAGTTCACTGGTTGAATCACCTGACTTGACCAGTGGATAGGATATGTAAAACTGAACATCATGGGACACAGTTAAAGATTTATATTTAAGGTGGGTGCTGTAGCATTAACTCTCACTGGTATTTGTAACTATTTGCTAACATACATAAGGACTGGGTATCATTTGTGTGTGTGTGTACATAACAGCCGTATTTTATTGAGGTGTTATAATAACAGCTATGAGTGTAACAAGACATCTTACTTAACCTTTTAATCCTGGCCTTAGTGCAGCAGAATACAAGAGTCATGTAAGTGTAAAACCATTCTGTTCCAGGCAATAGCTGAAAATTAAGCTGCTCTGTCATTGAATGGTTAAGAAGATGCAGGAGCAAGGGATGTATTTGACTGAAAATTTTTTAAATCCTTTGATTTTTCTGTCATATGTTAGTATACACAGTAGCAAGTATGGCCTTAATATAAAGGGTTAATATTTATAATATATGTGAAATTTGTCATGAGGAGGGTTGTAGTGGGTAGTTTTCTTTAGGAGCTTTGTGATAGGCCATATAACCTAATATTGCCCTCTGCCCACTTTGTTGCAGTAATTTTTTCCATTAATATTCTAAAGGCTGTGTATTTTCCTTCCAGGGTAGTGACTGGCCAGGATTGTCAGTGTCACATCCATTCTCCTTTGCTGAAGCAATAGTTGGGGTGGTAGTGGATGGGGTTTCCAGCCTGGGATTAAAGGAAGGTCACCGCTATCCACTCGTCACAGATGAGGATGAGTCTGTGATCTGGCAGGCTCTGCATGATCGTATCTTGAGCCGTTACCCAGGCCAGAATGCCACATTGCTGAGGATGGATCTTGCAGAAGAGGTAAAGTGTGTACATGATTCTTTTCTGCTTATTCACAAGTTGAAGCTCAGAACAATGTTACTAGGTGGTTATTCAAGTCGTACTGTAATAGTTTACACAAGTATGCATGAATTTCTGGCTTCCTGTACCGAATGTGTCACATGTCTCTCATTCCATTGTGTTGTATGTTGTATTGGAAAGTGGTATCATTAGACAAGAATGATAGATGCTCAGTGTTTCATTGCTAGGTGTTTTACTGTGAAATCTTATGAGCGAGAACACCATCAGAGCAGTGATTCTCATACTTTAATATGGTTTCATCCCATCTCCTAGTAGTCTGATTTGGTCTAGAAAAATTAACTTTGTGTGTGTGTGTATATGTGTGTGTGAGTTTGTGGTTTGCAGCATCTGATGCTGGTATTTTCAGAAGTTCTTGATTTCAAAGCAAAAATTGTAACATGGAAGTATATTTGTAATTGTACAAATTGCAGGTCATGGTATATTACCGCAAAAATTTTGAATTGCAGAACATGATCACTGAAAACAAGTTTGAACCAGCCAGATTCTTCATGAAACTTTATCATAGCCATATTATGAATATATAAAATCAGACCTTGGGCTGTGCTTCACTATTTTACACAAAAACATATGCTGGCATAAGTGATAGTGGCCACCTAAATATCCACATAATAGAACAGCAACGTCAAGATGAGGGATATCCAGGCTGTTTCTGGGTTACATAATATGTGACTTACAGAAACTTGAACTCACATTAATAATTCTTATTAACTATTAATATTATTAATTAATATTGTGTATTTGAGGGGGTGCTGATAAGTCCTTAGCCCGACCAGGAAGGAAACAAGCTACAGCGACCAAACTTAGGATTTCTTCAACATACTCCCCACGAAGCTCAATACACTTCTTAGCCCGTTGCTCTAACTTCTGCAAGCCACTCAAAAAAAATTCAAAAGGTTGTCCATCCAACCAGGTCTCCACAGCAGCAGTGACCTCCATGTCGGACGAAAAATGGCGACCTTTCAATTGTTTTTTCAGTCCAGGAAACAGGTGGTAGTCCGACAGGGCCAGATCTGGAGAATAGGGTGGGTGATCAAGACATTGGAAGCCCGGGTAGTCCAGTTTCTTCTGGGTTGCAATTGCCCGGTGAGCCGGGGCATTGTCATGCAACAACAAGACCCCCCTTGGTGACTTTCCCGCGGGCAACGTTTTTTCCTTCAAAATGTCCTTCAATTGCAGCAGCAGAGATGAGTAATACTCCACGTTGATAGTTTGGCCCTTTGGAAGACAATCAATGAGGAGGATGCCATCTTGATCCCAAAAAATCAAGACAAGAACTTATCCAGCGGACTTTTGCATTCGAAATTTTTTGGGGCAGGGTGAGCCACTATGCCGCCACTCCATTGATTGTTGCTTTGTCTCCGGGTCATAGTGATATAACCAGGTTTCATCCATGGTCACCAATCACAACACGAAATCATGCGTTGACCCTGACTGAGGCTTCTTGAATGTGGTTGAGTGTTGCTTACCCCTGTTGAGTGTGAGAGTCTGAGCAAAGAGTGATCAAAGTTGTCAGCTAAAATAATGCCTTTGTTTTATGTTGCTAGGATATATAACCAACCTTTCACTCCGAAATAAAGTCAACTGTATCCCCACAGAAACAGTCACTGTGCATGTTAAGCTTAGTGTCCTGTACAATACACATATACATTCATAACACACTCAAACAGAACATCCTCACACTGAGATATAATTTACGAATTTGCTAATTTTGGCATTTCTGCCACAAAAAAATAGACAAATAACTTCTTCCAGTTCTGTCCATATGTTTCTAGGAATGCAGTGGTAAGGAAATCAGATTAATTGTTAATGACCCTGCAGATAATGCTGGTGTAAAGGTGAGAATTTTATCCCATACTGCTGTTACTAGTCTGTGTCGTGTACACAGCAGTGTATCTTGTTTTGTTAAGCAAGGGCAGTGGTGTATTGCATTAGACTAATTGGTTAAGATATGTTTAGCCTTAGTAAATTCATATTGTCATTCTGTTGCATAATGAATATCTTCATGACCTGTGTTACTCACCTTACATTCTCAGGTAGTCAGATTGAGAAGAATGAGAATGAGAGGTCCTGTGGCACATATGGGGGAGAGGAGAAGTGCATACAGGGATTTGGTGGGGAAACCTGAGAGAAAGAGACCACTTGTAAGACCTAGGCATAGATGGGAGGGTGACATTAGAATGGATCGTAAAGAAGTACGATGAGAAACCTGGAATTTGGAGGGGGGAGGGGCTCATATACCAGGAACTTTGAAAGATGAATGAAGGAGGGCTGTAGGAATGGGGCATCTCTGCAAGAGATTCCATGACGGGGACCTTGGGCTAGGGCTCCTTTACTGGGGACCCCGAAAGATATGTTAAGCAAGTCTCAGAAATGGGTATCAGCTTCCATAGGGGCCCTGTTTTTGGGGAACATGAAGGGGTGCTTCTTTCTTAGGGCCTTCTTATTTAGAGGAATTTTTATGAGGTTTTCGAGAGATATGCAAAATGCCCTGCAAATAGGTATCTCTCTCCATAGGGGCCCTGTTGGGGAACCTGGTGGGGTTCATCTGCCAGGATTTTTTAGAAAAAAGAAAAGTATATCTGGGTTCCTTTCTTGGACCCAGAGGACATTAAGATTTTGTTTGGGGGCCATTGGAACTTTAATACAGGAACAGGACTCTCCTGAGTTGATATTAAATTATGGGGCACAAAGGGCCTGTCTATAAGGCTTAGGTGCATCGAGACTGTAAGGGCTCGAACTCAGTGTTAATCAGTCAGTCAGTACAGTGAGGGCATGAACTGGATTGACCTGCCTCAGGACAGGGACAAGTAGCAGGCTTCTGTGAGTATGGTGTTGAAAGTTAGGTTCCATAAAATTTTAGTAAATATCTTGAGTAGCTGAGGAACTAAGTTTCACAAGAAGAACTCTGCTCCCTGGAGTTAGTTCATTTTATTGCACTCCATAGATCATTTATGAATGAATTACAGTCACCATTGTGGGTTGCAATAATATTGTTATTTTCTGGGTTATGGCACATCATTCTGTTGTTAATGATTACTAGCATTTTTGAGGAACCTGCTATCTTCATCTTACTTCCATCTGATGGTGTAGGCAGTGGGCTTGTCTGAAATATTGGTAATCACCTATGAAATTTCATGGAATCTACACATAAGATTACAGTCTTAATTTTCACTGCTGTGAACACGCCAACCAGTGTTGTTCACCTCCCGATTAGTGTGTTCATCTTCTGTTCTGATCCATCTCTGCATTTCACTCAATGTTAGCTGAATGCAGTCTGTCAGTAGACTTCCATTTGTTGACCAGGCATCACTTCCCATGCTCCCAGCATCATTGCCAAGATGTGCTGGTTCATGAGGTGGATACGCCACACAGTGATGATAGCAACATTTGTCAGTAAATGTAAGGATGGCCAGAGGAAAAATTTTCTCTCAGAAGGATGGGGAGTGGGGTTACAGAAACCCACTAATGATCCTGAAGTTTGGATGTTCCCATTTTGTGCAGATGTAGTGATTTGGACTATTAAGTCATTAGGCCCTTTTCTTGGTGGTGACCCCCATTTCCGATGTTACCCAGAGTTTTCTTGCACATGGCAGATAATTTTGTGTCACTGTTATTGTGAATGTCTTATGAATGGAGCTTTATTACTTTCGTTTATTTTTGTTTTTTTATTCTTAATATATGGGAATGGTCTGATGAATTTTTCCACAGGCAAAGCCATATTCTCGTGTCTTTGGTGATTATGAAAATACACCCAGCAACTGGACTGTCAGGTACTTGGATCCATCTGTGTCTGAAGATAAGAGGTTCCTTGATGAAATGACAGTGCTCAGCAACATTGCAAAACTGGTAAGAATTTCAGCTCAACAGCATGTTGTGATGGAAACTGCTTTATGTGCTGATCAATACAGAACACATTCTGATGCCAGTACACTGTTGTTTTCTTCAGGTGGAGTCTGGACTTGTGTACAGGGATGGTGTGCCTGATGTCTACTGGAAGGTAGTGCGATCATTGCATCCTGTGGTTGATTTCCATGGTCCTGATTCTGATGCCACAAAGGAAGCAAAACAGATTCTCCAAGATGTGATACACATCATCAAGAAGGCTTACGTTCTGGCCTACAAGGGGCGGGTTAGTAGTATGATACATGACCCATCTAACAGTTCATAACAGTGTACCTCCATGGAGCTGACTAAACAAGTTGGTCTAGGTGGTAAAACTTCAGTTTTTTATTTGGATGGTAAACAGTTCAAGTCTTAACCAGGACGCTGTCTCTCCTGGTATTTTTGTGGTGTACCTCAGACTGTTCAAGCAGATATAAGAAGTGCCTGAAATTATAATAAATGTCCTTCCTTCCACATCCCTTCTAATTCATTGCCTGTCCTACCATTCAGTGCCATGTTGTCTGTCCTGTTGACAGTTTTCTTTAACAATATGTACCTGTAAGTAAATAAACTTATGCACGTAGAGATGAAGATTTAGCTCCGTCCTTATAATAGCACATGGCCCCATAATGTAAGCTGTATAGATGTTGTACCTCCATAACATCAACAGTAACCGGTCATTACAGTATTTTATCATTCTTTAAAAGTCACCACCTTCAGTGATGTATATGATCCTGTGCATAGTTGACACTTCTGCCTTATGTTCAGAGGGAGCTGGTTCAGATTTTGTCAGGAGACCAGCTGTTCACACTGAGGTGTTGTGTACTTTTCAGGTGCAAGTGCACATAGTCACAGAAAGCACCTGTTAGCTTCGTCATTTCCGACTTTCCACATGTATAAGTGCAGCTTCCACTGGACTTAATGCTATGAAATTTTATACTGGGGACTTTCATGAGAATCTGTCAAGAAACTCGACATTTGACTTAAATTAAACAAAAATATCAGGCACTTGACACAAAGACCAAAGTATGTTTTATTGTTATTGGCAACATAAATTTGCCATACAAGCATTTTTCTGCAACACTTAGGTTTTTTATATTGTTAAGAGCCACATGTAACTCAAAAATTCACACAACACATTGTTGCCTTCCCACTGCAGTAGTGGTGTTGCAAACATGTGATAATGTGTCGTTGTATGTACATTGCCTATTTTGTCTTTAGTCCTGCATGGCAAATGGTACTGTAAATCAGGCTACAATGAATGTACATCAGTCTCATCTCATAGTTTGTAATTATTGTATGTATGTCATGTGAGATGTATCAAAGCAGTTCACAAAGCATCATCATACAGATTAATAACCATTGAATGCACCAGCAGGCTTCAGCAGTGAACACATGGTACAGGTTTAATTACATGAAGGTAGCACTCATATGATTCAGTGTCGCATCCTATATGGTAATAGATACTGATATAGGCAGCTTTGCTGATAGAGTGTGATTGTTTGGTCTTTCATAAAACCATTTCTTCACACAAATGTGTTGTATATCCGCATACACATTTTGGCATCACATGCCATAGTCATTGCCTGTCGTGGAGTTAAGCGAAACCAACAACAACATTTAAACTCATTATAAACTATCAATCAAAATCCCTAGTTTTATTTTTATTTGAATAACCTTAAGTCTGTAACATTTCAAGGTTGTGGAATCTTCTGGATTTTCAGAAATATTGAGACAGATGGTTTTTTTGGGGGGAGGGGGGCATCGTAGCAGGTTTAAAAATTGTCGTTGCTCCATATATTGACAGTGTATTTTACTGTTTTGCAGGCCTTCACAGTTTGATCTTTTGTGATAGTCCTTAAACAGGTTTTCCCTGTTTATAGAACGTTTTAAAAATTGTACCTGAATTTTTTAAAATTCTTCTATGTTTTTCTACTTTTTGCATATATTTACAGAATATAAACACGTGTGACATCCATTTGTAGGTGTCATATACTGTAAAATCTTGCTGTTGTGACTGAGACCAATAAAATTGTCACAAAGATCAGAATCAAGAATGTCAGAATCCATTTGCGATGTAAAATGCCAGTAAAGAAACTGTAAGATAACCTTAGAAAAACATAAAAAGGATGTAAATTTATTTTTATTACAATATGAACAGTACATTAGTGGTTGAAGGAGTGTTTTCCATAAAGCATGAAAGCTGTCACCTTCACTTAATGAAGGACAGAGCTTGACTGTACTGTGTTTGATCCATGCAATGGCGTGACAGTGGGGAAGGCTGACTTCCCAGCCATGTGGTGTTGTCCCATTTCACCAAAACCATCATGAAAGGTCAAATCAGTGGTATTAAAATGGGTGATCATGAAAGATTGGAATCCTGAGCATTAAGATTTAAGAACACTGAGAACTCACTGTACTTGTAGTGATTCTGTTGTGCCATTTATTCTCGCTCATAGTTTCATAGTTCCCTTCCTCATACCTTGAACCATTGCCTCATTTTGACATTCTTTGTATGGAATGAGGTGGGTTTACTTTCTCTACCATTTACTTTAGTGTGAAAGACAAAGCACAGACTTTTGCATCTGAAAGCAATGATTGTGCCATTGAGTACATAGTCATGTGTGATAAAAGATCTTTGAAAATTATGATGATTTGGTGATGATTGTTTTGTTCTAAATCTGATAGGTGACCAAATATAACTCTAGGAATTGTGTTTGTGTGATCATGGGCATAACTTGGCTAGTAATGTGGGGCGGGGGGAGGCAAATTCAGCTATAGGTAAGGAACTTTATGAAGTAATGAAGTTGGAAAGATAGGGAAGATTGTTTTGAACCAGTCCTTCATATACATACAACCCCTTTCCTTGCTCTCACCCCATTTTTTTTATTTGCCGCTCTTCAACTCGGTAACCAAAAAAAAAATTGTTAGGCAGAAAAAATATTGGGGGTGGGCATTTGCCCGCCACCCTTGCCCTCCTCCAAGTCGCACCTATGTGTGTGATGGTTTGTGAATGGCTGGAGAGCTGCATATCTTTTTTATGGCAAGGAGTGTTACCTTATTGGTAAGTTTATATGTAACATATTTATTGCAGACTGCTTTGGTAAAGTTCCCAGTTTATGAGTTACATTTACATGGAGGTGGGGGTGTGAAAATTGTGTGAAAGCCAGAGGAGAACTGCAAAAATTGTGTTTGAAGACATTTAAGAAGAAACAAAAATGTAGTCAGACATTGTGATTTTACAGAATTGTGCTTACATTTATCTGTCTTCTTGGCATGTCGGATGGAAAAAATCCAAGAAAGAGAAAAGGACCATAAGTGAAAACAGTAAATGAGTAAGGAAAAATGGTGCAGCAACCTATGGTATAAACCGTAATGGGGTTGGTTCTTGTTTGTGCAGGTTGTTGTCGCTACAGTAAGCAGTGATGTTAGTCACACAAGGAGGACCCGTAGCCTCATGGCAAACGCAGTGAGTACTGATCAGATAGCCTAGCAAGTTTAACACTGTTTGCATGTGCAGTTACTGGAGATCATGAATGTGGATTTTGATAGAATGGATCAATTTACTTGCTACTCTGAATCACTTCAAGGAAATCTATGAATCACATAAGAGAGAGGTTTTGTATAATACTCTGAGTTTGGTATAACTATGAAACTAGTGTGGGTAATTAAAATACATGTAAATGAAACTTACTTTGAAGTCTGGATAAGCAGATATTTGTCTGATACATTTCATGTTGAGAATGATTTGAAACCAGATACCTGCTTGGCGTAGCTTTTCAGCTTTGCTCTAGCATATGCCATAGGGAACATCCAAGTCAATAAAGAGGAACTGATATTTCATGGGATACACCAGCTTCTGTGTGCTGATGATGCAAATTTAT
>Ga0123352_10012988_pt1 | contig 13199 bp, 7 predicted proteins | sample TergutLab28metaG_FD_89700 | JGI IMG/M metagenome (GOLD analysis project Ga0123352, IMG submission 89700) | Labiotermes labralis P1 segment gut microbial communities from Petit-Saut dam, French Guiana - Lab288 P1 | ecosystem: Host-associated > Arthropoda: Insects > Digestive system > Gut ... | reverse complement strand
ATAAGATCCACAGACACTCAATACAGACCTACATAAGATCCACAGACACTCAATACAGACCTACATAAGATCCACAGACACTCAATATAGGCCTACATGAGATCCACAGACACTCAATACAGGCCTACATGAGATCCACAGACACTCAATACAGGCCTACATAAGATCCACAGACACTCAATACAGGCCTACATAAGATCCACAGGCACTCAATACAGGCCCACATAAGATCCACGGACACTCAATACAGGCCTACATAAGATCCACATACACTCAATACAGGCCCACATAAGATCCACAGACACTCAATATACACCTACATAAGATCCACAGACACTCAATACAGAGCTACATAATATCCACAGACACTCAATATACACCTACATAAGATCTACAGACACTCAATACAGGCCTACATAAGATCCACAGACACTCAATACAGCCTACATTAGATCCACAGACACTCAATACAGGCCTACATGAGATCCACAGACACTCAATACAGGCCTACATAAGGTCCACATACACTCAATACGGGCCTACATAAGATCCACAAACACTCAATACAGGCCTACATAAGATCGACACACACTCAATACAGGCCTACATAAGATCCACAGACACACAATTCAGCCTACACTTAGTTATATTAACTTTCTTTCCTTACCAGGAATTACGAAATATCTGCTTTGGAAAAATCACAATCGTGCTTACGCTAAATTTATTTACTTAAACAGAACAACGAATTCGACGTGGAAGGTATTGAATTCAACTTTCGTGTTGCAGAGACTTTATTCCAGCATTTTTTATAGAACTTCGTGCATTTATGTACCCTGTAGATTCTGCCAACTTATATCTATCGGCTATAATCTCAAAGTGCCTGCATGTCTTCAATTTTTGACGTACAAACAACACTGTTCAGAAGCATTTGGATGATTGTATGTTATGGTTAAGTGACTGTACTATCTTTATGTTTTTTGGGCCGCAAAATACGAAAATAATTCTAAAATTCAGTGGTTGGCTCTTGTTTTCGAGATAATAGCACGGTCATAGTTACATGTACGGTAAATATGAATAGAAAATTATTGACCTTAACGACGTGTCCTTTCGGCCTGTCGATGGTATTTTGTTTCAGGATCATCCCTTTTCTTCGTCCAGCAATAATCATCTAACATGGCAGCGCTCCATTTCCCTTCGTACCTGTGGTCCATCACCGACAAATCTTGATGGGAGCGCTCCCCATGTTTGTCGCTCACGGCACCACAATTTAATGGAAAAAATCCAGGTGTGAAAATAAAAAGTACATTTTCAGAGACATGTAGCACCCCAGCTGTTCATACGAATCCATCAGATCTTGTACAAGTTCTCTGAAATTTGCAGCTTTGAAACTTTCCAGAAAACCATTCGAAGCCTTTTCAAAGGATTGCCATGCTGCTTTCTTCTTGTCACTTAACACTGTTTCAATTGCTGGTCTTTAAAAAGTTGTCCGATTTGAGGAAACCTGCTTTTAATTTCTCGTAAGTGAGCCTTGGGAATTATCCACATCAGTACGTGAATGCAGGACCCTTCACATCCAAAGCCTTTACAAAATTCTTAAGCCCCAATTTAATATGTAGTGGGGGAGGCAAAACTTTGCTTCGCTTTATCGAAGGCTTATGTATAACATTCTCATCCCCGGTGTTAATGATTGTCTGTGGGGCCAGTGTTTCCTAGATGGCCATCTGGGATCCCAAATGCGCGAAGCCACATTTTAAACAACTTCGTGGTTCTTAGATTATCCTGACGATGACTTTTTAAGTCGAAACATGTCGCTTTAACTTATGCTTTTATTATATAGTTGTGTTGACTGGAATATATATTAATAAAGTTGCCTATATTGCTAAGATCTGTTACTGTACATTATGTCAGGACACAACATTACGTGACGCCAGTGCAGGATGCGCATTATAAATTCGCACATCTCTATTGTTCTCCGTAACTGTAGAAAGCCGTAAAATAAGGAGCTGAAGCATCCTCTAATGACATAAAGCAGGGCTGTCCACAATTTTTATGACAAAGGGACACAACCGTTATATATATATTTATGTATGTATATGGATCGAATCCCAGTGGGGGCGATATTTTCCGCACCCGTCCGGACTGGCCCTGGGGCCCACCCAGCCTCCTTTACAATGGGTACCGGGTCTCTCTCCCGGAGGGAAAAGCGGCTGGGAGCGGCGTTGACCACCCACCACCACCTAGCGCCGAGGTTAAAGAAAGAGTAGAGCTAAACCTCTACTCCCCCTCTGGGCCTTCGTTGTCTGTTATGGGGTGAAATTTACTTACATATATATATATATATATATATATATATATATATAAAATTTGCTAATGCGGCCGCGGTCCGCATACAGCGGGCAGCACTTTGGACACTCCTAGCATCACGTTTACGCCAAATGTTGTGAAAATCATCAAATGGTTTAAATGTTGAACTGGGAGGACAACAACACAGACAAAAACAGACAATATGGCGGTCCCATAAACCCAGCTCTATATCAATAAACGAATAAGCACTCAAGCATTTCTAGAAGTTTGTACAGCCGAGGGCATCCTTCATAGATGGCATGGACCGCATATATGCAAATGAAGATACACTGCACGCGAATGCAGTGAGGGTCTGGTGCATACCACGGATACTGATCACTGCCAATCGACCCCTCCCTCTCTTGATCAACTCAGTAACTGAGTTCATGTCTCGTCACTGCAACGAAATGGTAACGCTAGCTATCTGGATTGCTAGAAGGCTGATGGCTCGGTTCCAACGATTTTCTACTTCACTAAGCTGCAGAGAGGGTAGCGCAACCCTCTTATATTGCATTCTTGTTCAGTCGTTCGGAAGCACGTCGGAGGAAGGGATAAGTAGCTTAGATTGCTACACAACAAAAAAGGAAGAACTATCGAACGCGATATTCAGATTCCACAGATTTCCGTGTCATTACACTAAATGACTTCGCTTATCTCGTTTGACATTATTCATATCATGAAAAATTTGTTCTCCGCTATGAAGCACATTCGTTTTTAAAGCCGGTATGTCAGAATATACACGTAGGCAAGAGGAGGGGGAATACGCAGTGAAAAGTGGTAAATATACGAACAGCGCTATCATTCGTTGATATTTGTTATTCATCAAAGCTGTAAACTGCAGTTGTTAAAAATACTTAAATACTTAAATTCAATCACTTCGTCGTCTGTCATACGACAAAGCTATATAGCCCCTTCCAAAGGGAGTTCTCCACACACTGCGATGTAGTGCTCCAGTTTTCAGTTTCCAGTATCCTCTTGTTTCCTTAAGGTCATCCAGCATCTGATTGTGTCTTATTCCTCGTCTTCCCATCACATCTACCTCATGTTACAACAATCCTTCAATAATGTGTTTCAGAAGGCAGTTCATACGCAAAATGTGACCAAATCAGTTAGCCTTCCTTCATTTTATTGTACGAACGATACACATTTTCTCCTTGACTCTAGGTAATACTTCATTTTCCGTATGTTCGGTCCAATTGAGATCGTCCATCCTTCTTCAGCACCACATTTAAAACTTTCCAGGTATTTCTAATCTATTTTCCGAATTGTCCAAGTATAAGCTATGCTCCGCGTATAGCACTGTTAGTTTCTTATCATTATATACAAAAGTAAAAATTTGCCCCTCTCCACGCCATGAAAGCAGATAGGCAGAAGAGCTATATAGCTACGATCATTCTTAATCTTGACACTAGACGGAAAAAAGTGTTCAGCTTCACGTCCCGGCCGCTTTTCCTCGGGGAAAGCACAGCAATAACCATGGAAGAGGAGGCTGCGTATGCTCGCGGGTCAGGCTGGAAGTTCTGGAGGAGAGGAAAGTCCCTTATCCCTACAGGAATTCGATCCCTGAACCACTCAGCCCGTAAGCTAGTCGCTATATGCACTCCGCGCCTTATGTTATACGTTACTGTACATAGCCACTGTCTTGAGTGGCTGGAATCCCACAATACGCTTGTTGCATACTTACAGTACATGTTTTTGACTAACTCTGAGTCGCTAGGCTAACGTTCCAACAGAGGCTGTTCGTACATTTCTTTAGTTTCACCAACCGCATGCTGCAATACTATCACGTGAGCTTCGAGTCTCCGCTTAAAGTGCGTCTTAAAACAGTCAACTACCACGCATTTACTGGCAAACTGACGATGATATTGTAAGAGAAAATGCCTGTATAGGAAGCGTGACTTTGCAAAATGGCTCCGTCAGTACAGGGAGTAGGCTTAAAATGTTACACATTTTGCGAAATTTCCTATTCAACGGGTATCGGAGGCTCGCTGCCCGGCGGTAGAGCGGCATGGTTGCGAAGCTGGCCACTCGCTTCCATTTGCTGAAGATATAAACCCATGAGCTATACCTTTACTGCCCCATACACCTTTATCAAGTGTCACTTATCTAAATACATCGACAACTTTATCTCTGTCCTTCGCCACTAAAAGCGCCGCTAAATAAACAGGGGATGATTACAATAAACAGGAGATGATTACAATAAATTTCCCAAACATCGATTTTCTTTATCTCAGGGGAACGAATAAAAGTTTTTCTGACAGGGGTGACAATGTCTGCTATTGAGGAACGGAAAAAAAACAGGCAGCATAGCGTACGTATGAGACCGGCGGCGAGGTTGGAATACTGCTTGCTCTAGTTTCAGCACGGAAAGGCTTAGTTTCCAACTGCAACTAGGACAGAATGTCTCTCAACAGCATCGATTAAGAGACTGAACGGAACCAAGAACGATATCAAGTATAAGGAAATCCAGGTCCGTATTTAAATTCATGCCAAGTGGGCCAGTAAACAGGTGACATGACTACTACAGTAATTTCACTGCAGTGTGAAGGAATTTTAAACACTACTAGGTGGTTGCAAATAGTGGACAAAGTTATTCTTTCATAAAAAATATAATTTCGGTGCCAATGCCTCAACCAAGAAAATAAATATGTAAGAAGAAGGAAGATTGAAGTCGCGATTTATCTCTTATGAGAACAGTAAAATGTTTATTACAGATATCATTTCTACAATTATAACGTATCTTGAAATTTTCAGTTACTTTTCATAGAAAGAACATGAAAGAAAGGCAATGGAAAGTACGGAATTTATGCAGTGTACCACAGTCTATTCATAAACTAAACTCAGGAACTGCATTCAAGACGTATACCACTTAACATATGAGACGGGTTATTTAATTACACACACCAACACATACACACACACACACACACACACACACACACACACATATATATATATATATATATACAATTTAAGAAGTCTAAAATGTACATTAAAACATTTAAAACACTTCTACATGTTTCGATCACACGATCATCCTCAGAGAGCATGCATTGTTCCTTGCTAAAGTTGTAATTTAAAACATTCAGTGTATTACTTCGTAATGCTGCCACAGCACAGCATGTGTGTTTGTGTGTGTGCATGTGTTGGTGTGTGTAATTGAATAAACCACAGAACGCACGGTGCAATGTAAAAATATCAGTCTTACTTTTCTTGGTCGTAAGATTACAATTTGCTTGGCAATGACGTCGTGTAGTCTGGTAGATGTGCTCCGATATTTTAGAAGCAATTACTATCTACATAATCTAACTTGACTATGGAAGCAGCAGATTGCTCTGAAACGTCAGTAAACACACAACAGGCTACACGGCGTCACAAAACCGCCATCAAAATCTCAGATTTCATTAGAAATTGTACTTGAATTTCTCATCAGTGTTTATAAACTTCGTCTTAGGAATGTATCAGTTTACAGAACAAACAAACAATTTACGGTACATAAAACACATTAAAAGAGAAATAAAAACTAATTCGGAAACATTCTTATTGGAAACCCAGGGCGGATTTCGTAGCAGATCGTGGGAAGACGCAGAATTTAGCTTAAAGATGATAGCAGAAGAAAGGAACAATTTTTAACTTAGATTTTTTCATTTTGTTTTCGGACTATGAGAATAAATTCGACCAAGTGAACAGACTCACATTATTCAATTTTTTCCCCTGATATGACAGCCCTATCGGGCCAAGATCTCCTCATTGTCCAGGCTTCACGATCACACTCAAGACACCACCACACTCGGTAGGCCTCCTCTGGACGAGTGATCAGCCCGACGCAGCGACATCTACCTTACAAGACACAACATTCACATCTACCTGACAACACACAACACTCACAAGGGGTATACATCCATGTCCCTGGCGGGATTGGAACCTACAGTCCCAGCCACTGAGGGGCCGCAAACCCACGTCTTAGATAGCGCCAACACTGGGATCGGCAGCACTATTCAATATATTACGTAAACATCCCTGAACCATCACTTTCACTACTAATCAAAACGTACGAACATATATAGCAAAATAACACAATCAGTATTAATTAATAAAGGGGTAGGACAAGGTTAATCTCCCTCGCCAACACCATTGAACACGTACATAAATGAGATACTTTCAAAATGAAACACAAACAACATAAACGAGATACAAGAAACAAGAAATAAAGGGAAAAAACCCATTCTTTTTGCAGATGACTAGGTAATAATAGCAGAAACAGAAACTTTAATGAAAATGTCTGCACAGAAATTAGAAAATATAATATGAAAATACAGTCTAAATATTTCAACCAACAAAACGACAACAATGACATTCAGAGGAAAAGGCACCATCGATGCAAGATGGCAAATAAAGACTAAATAATGGAAAAAAATCAACCCGTACAATTACTTGGGATGTACAATGTCATACGAAATATATTTTACAAATTAACAAAATTTTTACAGATAAGTGGATCATCAATCGAGTTATAAAACCTTTCAAAGATTAGAAGCAAACCAGACCACCACTATACAACACATTTGCAGTACCCACCCTACTCTACGGCAGTGGACCTTATGGGCGGTGACAGCAGCAACTTCGAAAATACAAGCTGTTTGACCAAACAATAAACGAAGACTTTTTGAAAGAACTTAAAATACAGTAAGTATGGGGGAAGAATCGGCACCTATAAATACAAATGGATGCATGTTTGCAGAATGGACAGATCGAGACTTCTGAAAGCTGTATTGAAATATAAAAGCATTCCCATTACAGGCCTGGACAGGCCCAGAGGTTTCCAGGAAGTTAAGATTCCCAGATTTCATGACAACGGCACAGGATGGTGGTAAGGTTGTTAGCCTTAGGCACCGGCCGCCTTTACTCCCAGGAAATACTCCTGGTATTCATTTCTGTTAGAGGCTGAGTCGACCCCACGAGCATAGTGCGATCGGAAGGATTTTATATCAATGAAAAATTCCAATGACACCAGCTGGGATCGAACCAGCGACCTTAACCACTGTGCTACCGCGGTCCCATTGAAATATAATCCAGAAGGAAAAATAACACAAGACGTTCATTAAAGAGGCATTGGAGTGCGGTGTCGAGATCAGAACGGGCCTCGAGGCCTAAGTAACTGAGTTCGTGGTGATGGTGGTGATGATGAAGATCCTAGGAAGGTTGAAGGAAATCAGGAGGGATTTGACATGACGCGACAAATTAGCTCTTGGTTTATGGCGGTGATATTTATTTGGCGAAATACAAATAGAGTACCTCGAAAAAAGCCACAGGCTAAAAGAAGCTAGTAACTTCGAAGGTACAGAAGCAAACACGGAGAAAATAAGACAGGCCTATGATTGCAATTTGTCACCAGAATACAGAACGAAGATAAACAAGAAATACCTAATAAATTCTTCGAAGATGAGATCAGTTTCATTCATCTGGGAATTCACGTAACATACGAAAACTGCATTCAAGAGAAAAAAATTAAAGCATACAAAATTAAAGAAATTGTCTACTATTCTTCTTAGAACATCTCCCATCCTATGATTTTTCCTTTCATTTCTACAAGTGAAAACAGACAGGCTGAGTTGAATGTGTAAATCTGGGGTTGAGAAAATGAAAGAAGGCTGGAGAAACCTGAACAGTGAGGAAGTTCATAATTTATGCCTTCACCAGATGTCATTAATATAATAATAATAATAATAATTTACTGCAATTGGGTTGTGGTTATTTTACATTTATACAAAACATGAAATCGGTTACTACTAGATTTAAGTCAGGAGGGCTACATGAGAAGCATGTAGTGGCAACTTGGAATCTTGGGAACCATCTCAGCATTTGTTTTTAGACACAGGGAAACCAAGAAAAAACCTGTGTCGAGGTGGCTGGTCGCAGGACCTTCCGAATACTGACTTCTAGCCAGCAGTCCGGCATCTAAAGTACAAAAAAACAGCAATGCACACAGTAAAACAAATACACATAAGATGACAACACACATCGAGAAGCTTAAAATGGGCAGGACGTGTGGCATGAAAGGAGAAATAGGAAATGCATACAAAAATTGAGTAGTAAAACCTGAACAGATGAAATCACATGGAGCACTTGAATGGGACATTATTAATATGGATGCTAAGGAAGGGTGCAAATCTGTTGTGGGCTCTTCCGATAAACCTGAGGGTTCTACAAAAGGAGGGAAGTTTCTTGATCAGCTGAACGACTAGTAGCTTCTTAGAGTACAACCAACAAGATGCAACGTTTCACAATTTATTTATTTATTTCTGTAAGACGGTCTACATGTTTCAGAAGGTTTTTTCGTCCATTACCAGGAGCTCAAAACTGCACATACAGCGTCAGGTATTTGTCAGGCCTATACTGCTACCTGCTGCTAGCATGACTAGCGGCAGGTAGCAGGTATTGGTCTGACAAATACCTGACGCTGTATGTGCAGTTTTGAGCTCCTGGTGATAAATCGTGAAACGCTGCATCTTGTTGGTTTTATTCTAAGAATATATTAGCGATGCACGGACACGTGAATATTAAAAGACTAGTAGCTTATCGAAAAGGATTCTTCTCTACGTCTATCGTTCAACTTATTTAGTGCCTCCATGGGTGATGCTGCTGACTAAATTTCAACCAGAGTTCCCTCGCCAATAATCATTCAGCCTGCTACAAAACTCATTTGTTTATGATTTCAGGTTTCCGCCGTGGTATAAATGAGGTCTGCTTTCTTTTGGGATTTTATGAAGCGTTGAATGGCATTTCCTTGCCGACGTTTCGGGACAAGCTGGTGAAAGCAGTCAAAGTGACATAGCAACGCGCGCAACCAATGTGTCCACTACAGATTCCCACTTTCTGTCCGACGATCCACGGAGAAACAAAATATATTTCCTGACCAACTCTTATGCTACTCTTGCAATCAAGAAGACAGTATTAACGGCGAGCAGCGACGCACAATAAGGCGATCAAGACGAGAGATCTTAAGAATGGGAAAGAGACCGTAAAATTGGAAGCTAATCTGGGGAGAGCTCAGGCTAGCTCCAAGGTAGTATTCAAGACACTCACTGCTACTGTGAACACGGACTTTACATTAAACCGATTTGCACTTCTCGCTTCTGCAAGCACACAAAACAATCTGCCTTCTTCTGGACGGATGCACAGAAAGCAATGTCTAAAAATGAGTTGGAATTATTCAACGCCTCTCCTTTCTTCTGGCGATAGTGTAATGCTAGTTCTTAAGGCTCATGATGGCCCACAGCTCGGCATATTCTCGTGTCGTACCTAAAGCTGACGTTATGCCCGGCAGTGAGTGCGAGTAAACTACGCACCAATCATGAAGGTATAAGAGGGAGTAGAGGTACAGCTCCACCCATTACAATGTGCGTTGTTGGGTGTCCCAGGCAGTCTAAACGTGTTGGCAAAGAGAAGCCCTTCTGGCACTGCTGGCAATCAATTCCGGGCGTCAAGTTTGTAGCCAATCACGATACTGACTGAGCTATTCCGGCTTATGATGCCAGCTATACAGCAGCAGTTGTACAATAATCAGGTCACTTCTCAGTACAACTGATCGCATATCTGTTCGCAAAGGTGTAACCTGTGACTAGTCCACTAACGTCTTACCAATATCTATTAAGAACAGATCTTGCAAGGTAACATATTCTTTTTGCATTTCCTGCGACAAGCCAAAAGAATACGTGGGTATGAAAATTCTCTTTTCTAGTGGAAAAGGTGTGACTCGTATCTGACAGTATTCTATTCATATTTGCCGGTCTCAGTACGACCACTCTCATCCAGGTACCAATGTTGTGGTCTGGGTAATAACGAGGACCTTAATAAAGAATTCGTATCCTCCGTTTGACCAATTAACATAAACATTTAATTCACTATATGAAAATGCCAAATATCTGTGATAATCTGGCTTCAGTAATAAATATCTTGCTAGATAGTTGAAGAATAAGAGACCAATTTGATGTCACTAGTTATTAAGTTTGATTTCACTTCTTATATGCTCAACATGTTTCGGACATTAATACATCCATCATCAGGAGCTTGCGACTTTTATATTGTATCACCACATTGGTCGTGTGTTCTTGTTTCAATGTTGTTGGAGTTTCGGTGTGGCTGGGTTGGGGTGGTATCCGTGTAGCAGGCTGTCAGCATTCTGCTCGGTGGGTACCGGGCCCTTTCTTCGGAGATAAAGCTGTGGGAGCGTGAAGCTGCCCTCACCTATGCCGAGGTTAAGAACGGTGAAGATAAAAATCCGTTCTTACATAATGTCTGATAGTGTTAATTCCGTTCAAGTATTGTTGCGAAATGTTCCACTGTTATTTGACGGGAGGCAAGTGCACAGTATACTGCAACAGATTCTTCATGTGTGCTTCAGGTTCACTTAATCTTATTTGGCTCTTAACCGGGATAGCGTCGTTCAGCAACCTGTGGCCGAACAGACATTAATACAAGTTGATAATAACACTGAATTTACCTTAAACAACAGGGCATTTACGTAATACTAAACTGAGTGGATGTAGCCAGCAACATTTTGTACGTCATTTTTAGAAGTGAATCACATTAAAACACAATTTGAATATAGGCGTATGTCCGTCCGTTCTGATGTTTCATATTTAGAATTGGTCACTGGATTTACTTACAATTATACACCGGAATTCTAAAGCATAAAAAGTCAGAAACATTTAATGTTGCTCCTATCGGTATAATTTCACTTCCAGTTGACATGAAACTCAAGCCGAATTTGCAAGATTCTTCTGAAGTAGTAAAAACGTAAAAGTATTTACTTGTGTCACTGAGGATATATCTAATTACGGTAGGACTCTTAAACTTTATCCGCCTGAATATAATCTGGATGGAGGATATCTCATAAAATATAAGGAGAAAGAGTTTATAATTTTGTGCAGTGTCAACAAAATTGAGGCAGTGTCGGTCACTGTTACATTCAGAGTGAGGGTCCGTTCATTATTCTGTCCATAGTTAACCTAAGTTTTAACTGTCCTGTTCTATTAGGATTTCAGTTGTCTTCACGGAGCTGATGATAGATGCGAAGAAAGATTTTTAATTTCAGTAGATGATCTAAAATGCCAAAATGTGCAAAAATCTTGAAGAAGAGATTTTTTAAATACGTATACTTCATTTCTAAGCAGGCGGTAGTTGTGCTACCAGCAGGGCCTTCCAAGCTGGACAGATCAAGACTGTACGAACCAGAAGGAAACTCCGAAACAAATCCCTCTGATGCCGGCAGCAGGGACGTCGGTAGCAAATTGAAGCACAGCGCTTGGTGCTCGAGGGGTTCATGATCGCATAGCAACAGGCGTGACCAGAGTTGTTTGAATGGCAGATGGACTGAGATGTGGAAAGCAAGTGGAACAAAACAGTCAATGTACGTATAAAGCAACATTGAGGCGCGTTCGTGCAACCATTGTTCAGTGGAACGCAGTAATTATTACGTATTCTAAGTGTGTAACTGTAGCCTTAGGTATCCCGCATGCAATGCGCATGCACCGTATTGTCAACTACGGCCCGTCTTCACATTATCTCACAGACGAAAAGATTAAAAAGAAATGAAAATAAAATATATGTTTTGTGTCCTCTACAAATTTTGCCTGAAACACTTCTCATTCAAAGAAGAACTGAGCGAGATATGATCATAAATATGTATTAGTCTTCATGTAAATTACCCGTTATTCTTATCAGATTTGAATGCAATTTAATTTTCCCCACAGATTTTCGAAAAAAACACTAATATAAAATTGCATGAAATTCCTTTCATTGGGATCCGAGTTTTTCCAGGCGGACGGACGGATGGACAGACATGGCGCAGTTAATAGTCGGTTTTAGAAATTTTGCGAACGCGCCTAAAAACTGCCACATTTTTTCTTTTCTTGGATAGTCTTTTTCCAAAAACAGAAAAATCTTTTCGGAAAAGGGAAATTAATGGAAATTTAAAGAGGACGCACTCGATCCCACGCTGTGCAAAATTCGCTTTGGAAGAGGGTGTGAAAACCTGTCTCAAGGCAGACTATGAAATGAACACGTGAATGGAGGAGTAAGTGAACACTTTAAAGATCCAACATTTACACTCTTTTTACACACGGCAACAGAGCACATACGCTTCGTTTTTTGTGCAGTGTTGGATCCCAAGTCCTAACCGAGCGGTGAATAGGAGTTGTGGGATGAACTGATGGTCGAACGTCCAAGATCGTAGGATACAAAGTATCTTTATTGTTGTATCGGGGAGCCAGTCTCGCGCCCCGAGTTCCAATCGGTGAAAGTTACAGTCAAGAGTTACAGCAAGAATGACCCAAAAACACAGGTTTGCAGGGAAGGTAAGTGATCTAGTCACATGCTCCTAGTACAAAGGTCATATGTGTTCGTACCCTGTCCCGTGCATTTAGGGCTGAGGCCAACGGCCAAACTGGCGTGTGACAGGGGCGAGGTTCACAGTGCAGAGTATGGTACAGTACCAACAGTATGGTACAGTACCAACAGTGTGGTACAGTACCAACAGTATGGTACAGTACCAACAGTATGGTACAGTACCAACAGTATGTATGGTACAGTACCAACAGTATGGTACAGTACCAACGGTATGGTACAGTACCAACAGTATGTATGGTAGATTACCAACAGTATGGTACAGTACCAACGGTATGGTACAGTACCAACAGTATGTATGGTAGAGTACCAACAGTATGGTACAGTACCAACAGTATGTATGGTACAGTACCAACAGTATGGTAGAGTACCAACAGTATGGTACAGTACCAACGGTATGGTACAGTACCAACAGTATGTATGGTAGATTACCAACAGTATGGTACAGT
>Ga0123352_10012986_pt1 | contig 13199 bp, 7 predicted proteins | sample TergutLab28metaG_FD_89700 | JGI IMG/M metagenome (GOLD analysis project Ga0123352, IMG submission 89700) | Labiotermes labralis P1 segment gut microbial communities from Petit-Saut dam, French Guiana - Lab288 P1 | ecosystem: Host-associated > Arthropoda: Insects > Digestive system > Gut ... | reverse complement strand
TGTTTTTTTGTGTTTTTTTTGTTTTTTGGTTGTGTTTTTGGTGTTTGTGTTTGTTTGTGTTTGTTTTTTTTTGGTGTTTTTTGGTTGGTGGGTGTGTGGGTGTGTGTGTGTGTGTGTGTGTGTTTGTGGGTGGGTGTGTGTGTGTGTTTGGTGTGTGTGTGTGTGTGTGTGTGTGTGGTTTGTCGCAGTTTGCAAAGTGTACAGTGCGAGAGTCTGAGCTTACGTGCTTGCAAAATAGCACGTACATTCAGTTGGTATTAGTGTTTTCGTTTCCGTTTCGGAAGGGAAACGAGGCGAGGTTTCAAATCATGTAATTTCAAACAGAACTGCAGTAATGGTCTTATATCGCCATTACTGCAGATCTTCAGCAGATTACAAGTTTCGTAACATCCGCTTTTATGCTATTATACACGACAATGCATAATGTGACCTTCCACCGACGGCCTTTAGTGTGCACAGGCGAACAGCCTGCTGCCTGCTTTGACATGAAGAGCGACGAATTTTGCACACACACGCGCACACACACAATTCGTGTGGTTTATACAATCAACAGCGATTGTTTCTCGATACGGCATTAACAGTTTGGTGTTTGTTATGGAGACGCGGTGTTGCCAGTGAGGTAGAAACTATGTTTTGGTATTTTTTTGCCATGAACTTCGTGTTTGTAAGGCTTCATAGTTTTAGAGTGATGCATGGTTATCATCACTGGCAGACCGGAGATAAAATTAATCAATTTCGCAATTAATCAATTATGCATTTATTTACTTGTTTATTTATTTATTTGCTGATTTGACATCTGCGTGACTAATTACGAAGACAGCACAAGGACATACTACTACTACTACTACTACTACTACCACTAATAATAATAATAATAGCAATAATAATGATATTTAAAAAAGGTAAAGCAGTCCCATTACAGGCCTGGAGTGGCCCAGACGGTTCCAGGAAGTTAAGGTTCCCCCCAGATTACGTGACATTGGCACAGGATAGTGGTAAGTTTGTCAGCCTTACGCACCGGCCGCTTTTTACCCCCAGGAAATGCTCCTGGTACTCATTTCTGTTAGAGGCTGAGTCGACCCTAGGGCCATAGTGCGATCGGAAGGATTATGTCAATGAAAAATTCCAATTACACCATCTGGAATCGAATCAGCGACCTTCCGATTTGTAGCACAGCACCTTAACCACTGTGCCACCGCGGTTCCCCAATGATAATAATAATTACACAACAAAAATCAACAGTAATAATAAGGGAAACTGGAAACATCTCAAAATCATTCAGGAAAGCATCTGAACAACGCATCTGGAAAGCATGACTACAGAAAACGGCCATATTGGACGCTGTGCACATACTTCGGAAAGGGCCATTGTAAAGGTACACAACGTTAATCATGGGAAATAGCATTACATGTATCGTACGTTGTGTCTACAGAATCGCTGCAACGTTATGTACCATAGAAACATGTTTTGTTTCGGGTATATGATTGTAAGTACCCTTCATAAAGAAGGTAACAAATAATAATAATAATAATAATAATAACCCTACCATGAATAATAAGTATGTAATGACCGAGACCAAGCATATGAGTGTCTTCTGCCACGCAAAAAGTACCAGTCCTTTCTGTCCTTCCGAGTTATTTTACTGGGAAGGTACGAAATGCACCCTTTCTAGTGAACTCATTTTGTATGTGTTTTGTATTGTGTTTTATATGTATAAACTGTAAACTAGCATAAAAATGCACAAGCTGCCGTGACTAACACTACGATCACTATTTATTAGGCAGCAATTAATGCACCCTTTTTTTGCAGGCTAACCACTTTGTAACTCCGACGCGCTTCGGCGTTTGTCTACATCTTCGTGGAGGTTTTTGCAACATATCAAAATTACGTAAGCCGTTATTAATTCTAAAATAACAGTTTTTGCATAGAATTCACACTTTTTAGTGCCAGTTGAGGTTTTTACATTGGCGCATATTACAATATTAAGTTGATTGAAATGCTAACCAAGTATTCACTTTCGAAAACATACTCATGAATGTTGTAAACATATAATCCTTTTTTTATCATCGAAGCACTTCGGGTGTGGTGATTTTTTAAAAAATATTTAGAGTTAAAACGCTTAAACTTTTTGAAAACTGTAGAATGTCAGGCTTATGTGGAATGTGACATATGGGCGTCTTTTTTGTGAACTTCCTATACTTTCTTGAAAATTGGGTGCGGCCGAAGTTATACGCCAGGCTATGTTAAAGTGTTAATATTTGGTTTACATTCTTATCACTTAAGTGTACGAGTATTACTATACACCAGTGCAGAGATCTCAACTGGTACTGCAAAGTGTAAATTCTGTGCGAAATCTGTGATACTGGAATCAAACTTTAAGTGTTGCCAAAAAAAAGTCGAGAACTTCCTGAAGATGGCGTAGACAAACGTCGAAACGTGCCGGCGTGAAAAGTGATCAGCTTACAAATTAATGATTTTTAATTGTTGGCTAATAAAGTGCGTGAAACATTACGCACGGTGCATGCAACGCCAAAATAACACCACGGTAGCAGACCTTGGAGTTTGCAAGTTTCCGGCACCAAACGTACGATGCTGATGCAGTTCCATCCTCCTGTCATCATCACATCATATCCCACAAAATGAATTTTCGTATCCTTTCTTTATGCCATCATTGCGTCTATTCGATCTTCGTGTTTTCTGAAACGTTTCACCAGCAAATTTTATTAGCGACTGCTTGTTATAACAACAGTACCAACTGCATGTACATAAACGACGCGTAACGACAATATGTAAGCTGTGTGAAGAATCTCTTTATTACATACTGTACGGGTAATGTACTTGAAATGCTCACCTAGAGATTGTTGTGCTAAAACATTTACTGAGAATTTCATTTTCAAAACTTCTAACGTATGCCTAATTTCGCCTCTTAAAATAAGACAAGAAATTGTCGTTGCATATCTCATGTTGTTACAAATATATGACAGTCTTAAATGCAAATCATTGCTTCTTCATTCGCAGGAAAGCCTACATTTGTAATGCTACAGGTAATTGTCGTTGTTAGTAGACCGGTAGGCTGTCTTTTCTTATTCTGTTTATACAACAGAAATTCTTTTTTCGGAAAGATTTTAAAGAGACTTCCCAGAGAAGCAGTTTTAAACGGGCCAGACGATGAGTTAATGCGAACACATTGATACCCTAGATCGAATTGTCACAATTTCGAGATGCTGGCACATATTTTTTTACGGCTTTATTTAATGGAATGTCAGCGTCTGTCACAAATTCATAATGCAGTTTATTTTGTGTATTTATACACAGTAGTGAAAGGCCCGCTGAAAACTCAACGGCTAAGTTTGTCAATAACCATAATGTGGAATGACAGAGTGATGGATAAGGAGTGGTGCTGCAGTATTGCCTTAAGCATGCCTTCCACTACTTTAAATGGTGCTGCTATCTCGGAGCGACTTTCGTAACTACTTCTACCTGCTACTTTTGTGAAAATCATAACATACAGTGTGATAACATATATATAGTCTCCTGATTATCTATCTATCTATCTATCCATCTATATATCCATCCATCCGTCCGTCTGTCTGTCTGTCTGTCTGTCTATCTATCTATCTATCTATATACACATACTTATCTATCTGACTGTCTGTCTCTCTAGGCGCACACACATATTACATACGTACGTGCATACATCCATACAACCATAAAACATACAAACATACACACACATACTTACATGCATACATTACATACTATACATACACACATAGACACAACAAACACACACAACTGTATTCCATTTATATCCGTAACACTGCCAGCTTCCGAAGAACAGACACAAATAGCTGCTGTTGGTCTTGGTCACACAACAAGAACTGTTGCCGCTTGAGCTTAACTTATGTAGTGGAAAGTCTTCAGTAGTGTGTGTGTGTGTGTGTGTGTGTGTGTGTGTGTGTGTGTGTGTGTGTGTATTTCAGCAGCTTCATTGTGTTCACCAATGCATTTGCATCAAACGAAATACAGTACTTGTTGCAATGAGCGTAAATTGTAACTATTCGATATCAGTGATAGACATATAGTCTGGCTGGTGAGTGCATTTGTAGGAGATACTCTTGTTGTAATTATTCTTTCTAAAAGCGAGATAAATAAAGAGGCAGCTGCCAGTATTGGTAGCACAGTCATCGATATAATAATTCTTTCTAAAAGCTAGAGAGGCAGTCAGGCAGTTGACTGTATTTATAGCAAGAATATCGTGTTATCGCCGAGTAATTCAAGTCAGAGCCGATTCCGGTGGCCGCGCGGCCAAAGGCATGGGTCTGCAGCCGCTCGCTTGCTGGGATTGCGGGTTCGATTCCCTCAGGGGACATGGTTGTCTTCCTCTTGTGAGTGTTGGGTGTTGTCAGGTAGATGTCTCTGCGACGAGCTGATCACCCGTCCGGAGGAGTCCTACCGACTGTGGTGTGTCGTTTTGTGTGATATCGAAACCTCCTAGGCCCACTAGGGTTGTCGAGTCATGAATAAGAAATTCAAGTCACATGGTCTACGTGCTGTTATTCCCTGAAGGGACATAAATTTGCTGTCGTAAACCTCAGTTCTTGTGAATCCTTCTACAGAAATGCACAACTCCCCAGCGTCTGGTCGACGTGGCGACTTAATATTTTGTGGTGACGACTGATATTTATGGGTCTTCATTATGGGGCTTGCTTCATGTGGGCCTTATAGAGCATAGAATTTGGATGGCTTCTAGATTTTTGGAAATATGTGCATCCATGTTATACACAGCGCTCTTACTAGACGATCTAATCAGTAGGCCCTGTATCTTGTTTTGCACCTGTAGGTTTGGTTAATTTATCTGTAACGATAGAAAAACTACATTATGTGTCGTATCCAAACAATAATTTTATTGGGAAAAGAAATGGTTAGCGTAATCAGCGTTTTGTAATTTCTTAAACGGCAGTGGAAGATTAATGGAAAACGGGCCACATAAATTTGTTCTCAGTGCTACATAATTACTCGTCCGCTCAGATCCCGAGATCTAAAATATTTTTAAAAAACGAAACAGTATATGAACACAGTATAATCAAAATAATCAAAAAACATATTTACGTACGTTGTCCTTTAGCAATATAGTAGCGGAGTGAAATGTTTATGTTTTAAAAATGCATAACCTGTTACATATATAAGAACTAAAATGTTGAGATATGGGGGTCCGTTTTCTTGGACCTATTTTGTTAAAGTACTCGTGTCTTCAAATTTTTTAACCGCCTTCGCAAAATGGTCGTAAGTTATAATGCTAATGGCCGGTTATAACTGTTTGAAAATGTGGACTCTTAGTCACTGCTGTGGACCTGGGCCGGTTGGGCTGTCTGCTCCCCTCAGTCGTTGTCACGTTTCCCCATTTATCGTCTCAAAATTGCCTGGCCTAAACTTATATCGCCTTACAAATAATTCTGAATGGGAGTACAGACACTGATGGGAAATCCTGGATCTTTTATGAGGTTTCTCTTTCTTAAAAAAAAAAAAAAGTTTACTTTATGTCGTAACTCGTAAGTTCACGAAATTAAAACTGACTTTTCCTCTGTAAAATCTTGGACAGAAGGTTCGGTAGGGCAATTCTGTGGCATGAATACTGTCGTACGAGTGAGACCGAGCAGTTTTTTGAATGCACTGAAGCCAGGGGTGCAGATTTTCCGGACACCACGTCGCCATGACGACTGAATTTTATGCGATGGCGCATAATGTTTGTGGGTCCTCAGGATGGCCTAGAATTTTTCGATTTCTCCTAGATGTCTCGAAAATTTCGGCACCCCTGACTGAAGCACTACCTTAAAAATTGTAATGTGGTTGATGAATTAATAGATAATTAACAGACAAACACCAAATGGCCTAGAATTTTTAGATTTCTCCTAGATGTCTCGAAAATTTCGGCACCCCTGACTGAAGCACTACCTTAAAAATTGTAATGTGGTTGGTGAATTAATAGATAATTAATACACAAACACCAAATGGCCTAGAATTTTTCGATTTCTCCTAGATGTCTCGAAAATTTCGTCACCCCTGACTGAAGCACTACCTTAAAAATTGTAATGTGGTTGGTGAATTAATAGATAATTAATAGACAAACACCAGGATGGCCTAGAGTTGTTCAATTTCTCCTAGGTGTCTCGAAAATTTGTGCACCCCTGACTGAAGCAATGCCATTAACATTGTATTGTAATCCGGTTGTTGAATTAATAGATAAAAATCAGTTAAAGGAAGTGAAATGAGATGGCGTTCGAGTACTTTTTTACTGTCATTCGACCTAATGCGCTATGTCGGACAGCAAGTACGGCTTCATCCGATACAGGGGGTTGTCAAACCGTGATACAAACCTGTACCTTCCGAGTACAAGCCTAGAGTCACCGCTTTGCTAAATGTTATAGCCTAAATCTTGCAATCTCTATTTGAAGCTTCCCTGTTAGTGTAACACTCATGTATGGGTGCGATTGAGAACATTGCTATACGTCTAAATCCTATACTTGATGCCCTCTGAATGCTTGGGACCCGGAATAGCGCATTCGGTATAGTAACTAGGGTACAGGTTTTTCTATCCGGGGTTCGAATCCCGGTAGGGGCAAGAGATTTTTCTCTTTCCAAATCGTGCTGACCGGCTCTGTGGCTCACCCAGCTTCCTATTTAGTGGGTACCATGTTCTTTCTGTTGATTAAAGTGGCTGGTCCGGGAAGTTGAGCACTCACCTCCATAAGGTGACGAGGTTAGGAATGAGGGGGAAGTATATTACCTCTACTCCCCTTCACGAATTCATGGCGCATTGAGGGACAGTTTTACATGTTACCTTTACATAGAAATAATTGGAAGCCGGATAGCTCAGTCGGTATACTGATTTAGGCTACGGGCTGGACGACCGAAGAATTGTGTCGATTCCCAACAACGGAAGAAGTTTGTCTATTCTCCGAAACGTCCAGTCAAGCTCGGGATTGCTTCCAGCCTGCTACGGAATGGACACCGACAGATCTTGTGCCACAGGTAAAGCGGACGGCCTGTGAGTCTGACAACTCACCTCCATATTGCCTTCATGACTGGCACAGGGCCTGTGTGTGTGTGAATGTGAGTGTTTGTGTATGTGTGTGAGTGTTTGTGTATGTGTGTGTGTGTGTGTGTGTGTGAATGTGAGTGTGATCAGGTGCAACAATAACCCTCTACACCTACAGTGACTAGGAAAACGAAGCCAGGCTTAGATACAAAGAAAGGAAGAAAGGAAGGAAAAAACCTGCACAGGGACATTGTTACTTTTGCTTGTAGCTAATTGTTGTATTTTTTATGTTATTCATACCGTGCATGTTCGTAAATCGATATTTCGTCCAACACGTGCACTATGTGATGCGCCATTAATGATCTATATCACCTACATGTTTCGGCACCAATGTGCCATCCTCAGGGAGTCATATCAAAGGTGTGCAAGCCAACATGCCAGTCTAGGTTCTGAACTTCCTTATAAAAGTGACTAAAATCTTATAAGGCTAAAATACGTAAATTAAAGGATGCTAAAATACATGAACTTAATTTATATATTTTATGTATTTTAGCATTTTAAGATTTTGGTCATTGCGTTAAAGAGGAGCAGAACCCCAGACTGGCATGTTGGCTTATATACATTTTGTTTTATAACAACTCCCTGAGGATAGCACCTTAGTGCCGAAACATGTAGTAGGGATGATGCGTCATAAATGGTGTATTACGGAGTGAGTATTTTGGACGATGTACAATTGCTTTGATTGATTGGTTGATATGACGTTTCTCATATTATAAATGCTCTTGCAATGTGGCGTTTTTTTGTTTTCGTTCGTTGGCTGTTACAAGTCATACACGTGGAGCAGAACACAGACATTCTAGTGAAGGCTGTGTGAACCGTACTGTCTACACTTTTATACACACGGTTCCTGTCGCCAACTTTAGCGGTTGCAATTACTGCTTCCGAGTGGAAATTACTTCTGCATTATCCACAGGTAATGAGTCGCAGTTCCTCCGAAAACGTCTGTTCATGAGTCATTACTGATATTGGAGACCTGTTGTTTTAATTAGCCGGTATAATTATTGGCCATACACCATCTCTTTTCTTTCTTGATGCGACTGGAAAGAACTGAATCATAATATCATGATGGGACTGGATGGTAGTTTCCTCTATCACTCTAATTAATTTTTTCGTAAGTAAAATTTGGTCATTAAAGTTGATTAATATTTTCGGGACATGATTGAACGGCCTGTGAATGTAATTAGTTAAAATTATAATGTGACATTGTTGATATACTTCAGACAGAACACATAAATTATCGAAAATTTTGTTATTGTTAAACAAAGCAGTGGCGGGTTTTTTATTTTCTGTTCTTGCATCGTGTAACGAATTTATTGGGGTGGAAACTGTCTTGAGAAGCTGGTACTTGCCGGACTAATGAAGAAATTTCTCACCTTTTGTGGAATCAGAATATTTTCTACGCCTTTCGTGTATACTGGAAGCCCCACTGGACTGTATCTTGGTACGTTTGACTCCAACCCATGTTCTGACACAGTTTTCTTAAGAGTAATTTTAATATTATCCTATAACCAATATTAACCTGAACACTAGGCTTGGCCACGTATCACTCTACCAAGTGGCATCTTCTATTTATGTTTGCTGATTAAAGTTGTGTATGTATTTTTCTTCTTCCACCTCGGCGTTACAACGGATTGACGCCTTCCTTGTTGCGTGTTTGTTCAGGCCTGTAAGTTTATTTGAGGTTACTGTTCTTAGAGGTTTAGGAGTTGTGCCCTGTCTGTGGACAAAACGTTCGAAATGCGCGTGTGAATTATTTTCCTTCTGAAAATCTCTTCTTTGACGGACTTATTACTTCAGTCTACTTTGAAACTTGTCTTGGTACCACTTACACGTCACTTCTTGTTTCTTCACTTAGGATTCTTCTGTCTTTTCCAAATTCGGGCAAAACACATGACCAGAATTTGATTTTAGAATATTTTCAGTTGCGTTTATACACAAACCCGCTGTTTCAGATGAATTTAGTTTTCTTGTCATGGCTGGACAGTCTTATTGGACCTAGTCCTCCTCTGTGAGGTTCCGCGTTCACACTCGGTAGAACTCTGGACGAGTGTTCGGACTGTCGCAGAGACACAACACTCACTACAGACAGACATCCATGCTGCCGGCGGGATTCTAATCTGCAATCCCAGCAAGCTTATACCCAGACGTTGCGGTTGACTGGATGTAGGCTTCTTCAGTAATAACTAGCATTTAATATTTGTCTGCGTTTCACAACCACTGCAGGCAGTCCGTATCTTCGAATGAACTGTTGAACTGGACAGAAGAATAAATGTAGAGTTTGATTTAAAAAAAAAGAGCTGATACAGTTTATGTTCATATAAAACTAATGACGCCTTTATCACTCTCCGTCACGCTGTACTTACCATAAAGTGTTTACGTATTACGTAATTTATGCATGTGACGTAATGGCAACCTGTGTGTTATTTGACTGTGGTGGAAGCACTGAAATTTCGTACGACCTGAACTTTCACATGTGACTTCGTTTAGCACTGACGAGCGGGTGTGTGGCTACCCTGTAGGTCGGATGATCCGTTGTTCGTTTCCCACCAGAGGTAATTTATTTGTCTCTCCACCAAAGCTCTGACGCCTACCAGCCTACTATGCAATGGGCACCATTATCCCTTTCCCCGCGGGCAAGACGGCAGGGGTGTGAAGCTAGGGCCGAGGTTAAGAATGAGTGGAGCTCTACACCTACTGCCCTGCATGCCATAATGTCGTGGGCAGGGACGGTGTTACCTTTTTTATTTTTCGTACTGGGGATCGTCAGACTACATCGAGGCTGGTCGGACCACTCAGCTGTAATAGAACCTGAATATGTTTGTGTAACTGTATTAGTATCCGGGAGCATCAGACGACACCCCCGATGTTTACTGCACCTTGACGGCAAACATAGTAGTATCCATTACGATAAATCAGGAACAAATTGCTCTTGTATACTCGCCATTGTTATAAACAGAATAGCAGCGAACTGCAATTATGTATCCTTAATGGACAAGGTTTAGGGGAGTTCTGTTCTCTGTTGGAATTTCCACCTTCCAATTTTACGTATATAATTTTACACCATTAAAAATCTCAAATTTACACTGCTAGTATGTTTGTCAAGTTTGAAAACTTAATTACGAAGAGGAAGAAATATTTCGTGATTATTAAATGGACGGAAGTTGCCCTTTTTTTGCTTCCTTTTGTTTCCCTTCTGCTCTGGAAGAATGTCAGTATAAATTCTGTAAGTCATTTAGTTCATCGATTTTTTTTTTGTGCAACAGCCCCTTGTGAACCGGGGCCTCCTCATTCACGTGGTTTCTAGATCACACACAACGACGCACCACAGTCGCTAGGAATCCTCTGGACGAGTGGTCAGGTCGTCGCAGAGACCTCTACCTGACAAAACACAACATCCACAGCAGACATACATGCCCTCGGTGGGATTCGAACCCACAATCTAAGCAGGCGAGCGCCTGCAGACCCACGCCTTAGACCGCGCGGCCACTGGGATCAGCATATTTCATCTGTATTAGATACAAAAATTCAGTTCTTAGCTCAATACAGAACACATTTCCTGTTCGTAACAAAGACAGATCATTTAATATTTTAGAAAACAAATACCTGTTTATTGTAATAATCTCATGAAATACATGAATACTGAGTGGGCAACGACGCGGCAGGTGCAACTTGTGATTGGATACCACTAGGCATTAAACGGGTAAAGTTACAACCCCACTTTATATTTGGGGTGGAATTAGGTGCTTGTTTTACATAACTATGAAAGATGTTTGGAACGGCGATGTGTCATAAAATTAAATGTGTACACATTGCGTCTGGAATTGTATCCTTAGATTATCATTATGATATAGATAAAAGAATAACTGACGTAAAAATTTCCAAGCCCCTTGTCCAAACGAGGGGGCGGAAGTTGTACATAAATTGGACACCTACTCATTCCGTCTTCCTATTTTATTTCTCTAAACACTGAGCCATTTGAAATGCAAATCTAAAACAAATGTGATAATTTTTGACACAAATTATCGAGTACACAATTTTTACGTCCTGATAACTGCTGTTTCATTTGAACGTTGAATTTAATTTCCTTGCTATCTGCATATCTCTGGAACCCAGACGGCTAAGTAGTGACAGGTTTTAACGACGTTGTAGCTTCTTGTACAACTGGTAGACTTTCTTTGATGTGCCACTTGCAGAATTTTTATCTATTAGCAGAAAACAAGATGTGTTCAGGCGAGACTTGAATTCTGATGAACTGCTAATTTCTTGTGTACTGTATTCAGTAGAGGACGGGTTGTGCTGCTTTGTCAACTATATAACAGTATTAAAGAGCAGGGGCTAACATTGCCTCGCCTGATCGCCTCAGAGGAAGCATAGTCTGTGTGTGCGTGCGTCTGCGTGAGAGAGAGCATAATAGTAAACCATAAACAATTTACGAACACGTGAACTTTCGCAGAAAAGGTTCGGATTTAATCTGATTGAGAATTATGGCTTACCGCTTACTTGATGGCCAAAGAGCCTTGCGAGAAAAACTTACGTATATTAGAAACTGTCAAAATATCTATAAATTTCCCGCACTGGTTGAGCGTATATTATGGGTATCATTCCAAAATACACCTATAGGAATTTAACCCACTGAGGCCCGTTCGTGCAACCATTGTTGCAGTGGAAAATCTATAACGATTACATATTCTGAGTGTGTGTTATTAGCCTTAGGTGTCCAACATGCCATGCGTGTGCGCCGTATTTTCATCTGTGTCCTGCCTGGCTCTACAACATTTTTCCACATCTGATAAACGGGACGATTTCCGAAAAAAAAAAGTTACTGAACATTACGTGTGTTTCGATTTTCTCTACAGCTTTTGACTGAACCATTTCATGTTCTAAGAAGAACTGAGCGACATGTAATTGTGAATGTTTATGGGTCTTCGTGTAAAGTACCCGTTAATCTTGTCCGATTTTAATGAAACTTGTGTTTTCTCGACAAAATTTCGAAAAATACTCAAATATAAAATTTTATGAAAATCCGTCCAGTAGGGGGACAGACAAACGGACAGACATGATAACGCTAGTAGTCGTTTTTTCGCAATTTTGCGAACGCGCGTATTAACACTTCAATTCCTACTTCACAGAGTACGCGAGCCGCCTACTGTGCAGAGACAAATATTTGGGGAATCTTTCGTTGCTTTTATTTGTACGAATCATACGAAGCAGTCGGAAAAAAAAGCAGAATTTCTGAATGTTACAATCTGTGTGTTGTTAGCACCAGGCCTTAGAGGGCACTGTATTAATAATTATTTCAGATAGGTTATCTTGACTGTGTTTGGTGCTCTGAAGACGATGAAACGCTTCTGATGTGGTGTCATTTGACTGTCCATTTCGCAGTATTATATACGTTTAATGGGGACCCAAAACTCAAATTTCCGTCAGAATATGGAATTTTTTCTGTACACTTTCTCTGCGATTACAATACCGTTATTTGTATTACGATATATTAACAGCTTAAAACGAGCCACATTATTAATTTATTATCTGATTAACGCCCCCGGATATGCTGAATTTTTCAGTAGTTATAGTTTGCTTACACACGGTTTTGAAATCCCAGTACGAAAGGAAGAGATAGATCACACGCCAGATTTTTAAATTACAATTTTGCCATATCATCAGTGTCAAAGGAACTGGAAAGCCAGATTCGAAGTCAGTACACTTAGGTTTTGATTCCTACTTTTGCATGTCAAACCACTGGACTTTGAAGGCTGTGGGGAGGCATGTACTGCAGATAATCTACATTTTTTTGTATAGAAGCAAGGTGCGCAGTGTGCGGTTCAGTACGGTTTTGATTATGACACATCGCATTTATAACTATTCAGTTTATACACATTGTCCATCGCCAGTGTTTGAAAATACTGAAACTAAACACCATGCCCCGGAAACTGGGCACGTTTTCATTGTTGGTTTAGCATGTGGGAAAGGCAGGTAGTGAGTTAGGTTCTAATAGACAGGGCTAGATGCAGTTACCTGCCCGGAGACCGAGAATGTGTCTATCGAGCCCCACCGGGTGCATGCCTCCTCACTACTTTGCCGCGAAGTCCTCAGATCTTAT
>Ga0123352_10012984_pt1 | contig 13200 bp, 10 predicted proteins | sample TergutLab28metaG_FD_89700 | JGI IMG/M metagenome (GOLD analysis project Ga0123352, IMG submission 89700) | Labiotermes labralis P1 segment gut microbial communities from Petit-Saut dam, French Guiana - Lab288 P1 | ecosystem: Host-associated > Arthropoda: Insects > Digestive system > Gut ... | reverse complement strand
TATATATATAGGAGCCTTCAAAATAAAAAAAAAATTAATCAGCAGTTCGAAGTTATGAATGATATGTTTGGTTGTAATTTCCAGCGCGTATTTACTTGTATACTTTACGATGATGTATATCTCAAAGAGAATATAATTTACTCTGTGATTCAGTTCTCCCTGAATATCTAAATAAAGCTGAAACTTGTGGGGGAATATACTGTGAATGATATAAGGTTTATTTGTATCGTATGCGCCATGGAGCAGAGCCCTTTTTGAGCTAATGGTGTCTTAGCTAGTCAAGAAATTCCCCACATCTTATGAAATGTGAAAGTTCATTACCGCATTCACAAGTACCCGCCACCTGTCTCTATCCTGAGCCAGCTCAATCCAGCCCATGGTCCGCATCTCACTTCCTGTAGATTCATCTTAATATTATCCCCTTATCCACGCGTGGTTCTTCCAAGTGGTCTCTTTCCCTCAGGTTTCCCAACAAAACCCTGCATACACTTTTCCTCTCCCCCATACATGCTACATGCCCCGCCCACCTAATTCTTCTGGAATTGATCACCCGAACAATATTTGGTGGGGAATGCAGATCACTAAGCTCCTCATTATGTAGTTTTGAGAAAAGTGTATTGACTTCGCCGGAGATAAAATTCATCGTGTAGCCTACTTACTTTACCTACTGAGACACCCTGACCGCTGACGGCAAATAATGAACGAAAACAGCGGAGAGGAAGAAAAGCGAATTAAGACAAACCTATGTAACTGTTCGACGTAAGATAATTGTTCTAACCTAAAATAAAAATTAATAACCAATGGAAATATAAATGCAGATGGAAGTGTAGGTTGAAGGCAATATGGTGGACAGCCTCCTGAAGACGTCTAAGTGAGAGAGGGAACGGAAAGATTTGAAAATACAGGGTCCATAAATTTGTATATAATGATTTTTAGATCTGTATTTGTCATTCGAAAAAAAAATAAATAAGCAAGAGTCAAAACTCGGAAGGAACAAAAATGTGGGGATTCTTCTCACAAGGCTATACTATACAATAAAAGGTTATTATTTTATAGTCTTTCTAGGATGGGAATTTTCCATCCTGGTTTGGCAAAAAATATTATTTCAGATTATTTAAGTATTAGTTTATATTAATATAATAATAATAATATGGATCTCTCTTATTCCGACTGACTGGACACCTTGAACTCTCTTGGCCAGCTCGATAAAATCAGAAGCAGGACAGGTACAAGAATTCAGCTGGTCGTCTGTCCTTCGCACCGATCGCGTATCAGCGGAGGGGTAGCGACGCTTTGGCGACAAGTAGATGATAACATCTAGGCAATACTTACAAATGGACACAGCCACTGTCCAGGCAATCACTGACCACAAGTATGCTCTGAAGAACCACAACGACCCAACCCTCAAAACAACTTCATGTGCAGCTGGAATGTAACCGCAAGATGAGTTGGATAAGGCACCAGTGTAAGCTAACTTCTCAGAACGAGAGTCGTTTATGTCCAATAGAGAATAATTTAATTTATGAAGATTTCATACACACTGGGCAGAATGGGGTCTAAAAATAACAACCTGTACTTATGAATATATAGTCTTTTAGGGCTTTACGGTGTGTAATGTAGGTCTGAGGTTACAAATGTTTCGTAGGAATATAGCGTGTCCGTCATTGTGTGTTGACAGTATGTTCTTCTGAAATCTTGTTCTGTATCCACATAACTGCATGGTGCCACGTCTCAGACGATGGCTGTTTTAATTTCGTGGTTGTCACGGATTAATATCTCGCACTCTGGGCTTGTATTCTAGCAATGTTCTGTGCAAATGGAATTTGCGTTTCAAAATATCTTGTCGTAGAATTTTATAGATTTCAATGCGAATTAATTTAAATAATCCACGAATACAGTCTTTCAATTCTTTGACTACATACATTGCATGATAATTTTCGATTCTGAATAAATTTTCTGGAATTTAATCATCATCACTAAAGACCTAAACATCAATAGATTAAACAACATTGTAAACAAGTTACCAAAACCATAGTACGAGGCCGATAACGGTAACGGAGAACTGCTTCGTTGAACAGTCGTACTGCCTGCATAATGCATATGATTGGTTTACTCACTGTCAAGCAACATAACCTTTTGTTACGGGTGCAAGAACTAGTTGGATGTGGGGAAGAAATCGAATCTGATGAGATGGTAGATTCGGAAAATTCTGATACCTATATACCAATATGTTCTTGAATTTCGTTTTCTCCAACAAAATAAATGTACCTTCATGGGTCAAGTGCGACACAAAAAGTTCACGCATTATTCTTGAAGCGTATAAATCCCAAAACCCAAGATCTCAATCTTGGAAACTATTGGAATCGAACGTTCCTAACAATATCCTGTTTCGTATATAGACGGCATCGCTACTGACTTCATTATACGGTAGGGAAACACTCGAATCGTTTCATCACTTTATTTCGAGTTATTGAGTAAAATCCAGAATAACAGCAGCACAAAAGAACACTTGAAGACTTCATCAAAAGCTCTTTCTTTATTTGAGCGCTGAGATTTGGTCCGGCCAGCTTTCACGAATTGTATTATTCTGTACACTTTTCGAATTTTTCGGAATGTTTCGACCGCATGACAAAGAGACAGAGGGTCGAACACCGAACAATTCTTGTGTGCTGAATATTCTGGATTCCGTACACATGCGCAGATTGTTACAAAACCTGGACTGCGATAAGCGGCAAACCGAAATTTAGGAGTTAGTTGTTATGGTTTTCTTTGCTGTGCATATCCTTCTTTTTGTGCGTCTGTAATCCTGCCTGATAACTAAACCTATCACCGAACCGTGTCCAATGACCACACCACCGACCCGTTCATTTTACCGGCTTTTTTTAAAAAAAAAGTTACATCAAAAGCTCACAGGAAAGCGCATGTATTTCAGCTTCTACGCACTGCTCAACAGTATCAAATTCTCTTGTAATTAATATTGAAACAAACTTAACCACGTTCTTAATCGCCTTTATATAAATTCATATTGGTGTATGGAGGTGAAGTTCCACGCATTCCTTGCTTCTTCACGATATGCAGGAGTGTTGTCCGCTTCGCAACCCGATAACTCTGTCTTTGAGGGAAGAGCCCCAAGTAGTCTTTGCATAGAAATCTGAGTGGTTTTCAATCTGCTCGCTGTGAGAAGGGAGAACTCCTTACCTCTGCGGTAAATCGACCCCTACATTTCTGACCATACTTCAGTTGTTATTACATATCAAGCGTATGGGTATGTAAGCCTTTATATACGCACATAATCACACAGGCTTAGTGGTTCTGTCTAAAATTAAGTATATTTGACACTGGCGCGCGGTGGCGCAGTTGGTTGAGGCTCTGCGCTATAAGACGGAAAGTCGTGGGTTCGATTTCCGACGGTGTCATTGGAATTTTTCATTGACATAATCGTTCCTGTGGCGATTGTCTTGAAATCTGGGTGCCTCAACCTCCTGGAACTTAGGCCCCTAGAGGGAATTTCTTTATACAATTATCGTCGATGAATGTCCAATAAAATAAAATAAAATAAAATAAAATTTCAGTTTAAATCAGTTCAAATTCGTTTTCGTTTCGTTCTATATGAAGACTAGAACATTTGGATAGATCATGCCAGCTGATCTACTTCAAGGGATTTATTCAGTCTCTCTTCAACCCAGACCAGTACACTATACTCACACATCACTTCTTTAATTACACTGTATTGCTACTGAAAAGTTATCTGTCACTTTGACAGGTTCCAACTGCAATTTAGTTTTCATTTCTTACCTCTCCGCTTATGCTATGCTTCCCCACGCTTAAGATTCTCCCTTATTTTATCCCCTATAATAATATTTACTGAGGATTAAAGTAATGGTACTTCCAATCACGCAATTTTCTCCATATTTGTTTCGCTCACTTTCCCTCATGTCCACGTAGTCTGGTCAATGTAACCTTATAATATGTAATACAAATCAATTTTCGGAGCTGTTAAGCTTTCAGAGATGATGCCACAGCTGTCATTCATTAAATCCACTTACAAGCCAGTCAGCCTTACAAACAAGTGGTATTTGCCAAAGTTATATGTGAAGAGGGCTATTTGTTTGACAAGTGCACTGCTTCAATTACTAATCCTCTTAGAAGAATGTAACCCTGAGATCCTGACTCAAAGGGTTCAAACTTTGGGACAAAAAAATGCAGCCTGTTCAGGGATAAGCCACTGCGACTTTAAATGTATGAAATCGACTGAAAACGGAGCGAAATTGAAAAGCAGAGAAACCTCTGGCAACAGACAGACAGACAGACAAACATAATGAAGGGTGCGGCACAGATTTCACTGAAAAGAGAAACTTAGATAAAAGTTTCGAGGACTAATTTTATTATGTGATTATTTCTGTGTTTTCTCTTTTACTTTAGACACACCTGTTCATATTTTCGTGTTGTTGTCAGGATTACAACTGAATGGGCGAATATTTTACAATGTACATTCCGTTCTTATTACTCGTGTCACACTACGGACTGAATAAGTATGAACGAATATTTTGCAACTATATACAGAGATTTAACATTCATAGGTCCGTGCATCGCAAATATATTCGCAAAGACAACCAACAAGATGCATCATTTCCCAATTTATTTATTTCTGTAAGACACTCTACATGTTTCAGACGGGTTTTCCGTCCATTATCAGGAGCTCAAAACTAAACATACAGCGTCAGGTATTTGTCAGGTATGTTCGGTTTTGAGCTCCTGATAATGGACGGAAAAACCGTCTGAAACATATAGAACGTCTTACAGAAATAAATAAATTGTGAAACGTTGCATCTTGTTGGTTGTATTCTGCGAACATATACAGAGAGTGCATATTTTAGTGTCACTCTCTGATCTCTGAGATACACCGCAACGCGCGAATATTTTACAATTATGTGTATTCTGTACAATTTATTTGTGTGACTGGATTATACCATAACCTCTATTCAGAGTCCAGGTCTAGAATAAGTGGCGCTCCAGGTCCACATACCCATAAGACTTCACAGTGTATTTTTTCGGCACCGAGATAGGTTTACTTTAGCAAAATACTGACACTCAATGTAATATTTCTGGCGTGTTAGTTCTGTTACTGACCCATTTGAAACGCAATGGAAGATTTTGACAAAATCCAATCCCTAACTGCTCTCCACAGACAACTTCCCACTGATTAGCTCTTAACACATTATGGCCCTTGGGAGACACTGTGATAAGACAAAATTACTGAATAAGCACCCCGCAATTTTGCGGTGCTCTGCAACATCAGATTGTTACAACAACGACATTATTATTATTATTATTATTATCATCACCATTATTAAAACAAAAAGATACAACATTCATACTGATACAGGAGGTAATACCAGCGGTGAGGAATGTCACGCAAAACGAAACAGAAAGGGGAGAAAATACGTAAAATGGTTTATGTATAGAGGTATAACGAATGTGGAACATGAAATGTGTGCAATAGTAAGGAAGGGTTTAAAGGAAAATTTGGAAGACAACCAGGAAAAGTACTGCAGACTGAGACTTGCAACCAGAGCTGTGGGTATCACAAATGGTTCAGAAGCAACAGTACCAGGAGAAAAAAAGACATTTGACAAGAGACAACACTATAGTTATAGTAATAATAATAATAATAATAATGAGAAAATATTTAGAAAGACGTTCTCGCGAAACAAATGCTGTTTTTCTCTTAAGTGCTCTCTGACTCGAATTCTTTCTTTTATAATACCTGACAACGTGCACCCAAACTTTACAATAAGAAATGTTGCTCTGTGGTCTAGGGGCAATTTTTCAGCAATGGTTGACTGATTGAAATATACCTCAATACTGGAGTAGTTTATCCTGCCTTATGGTAGTGATATCGTAAATAAAATTTTCATTTACTTTCCACAGGAACACACGACATGCCGACAAATATCCCAACAGTACCACAAGAAGCAGTGATCCACTGGAACTAATTAGTTACGGATTAGAATCTTTCAGGCTTTGATATATGAACGTGCAGTTCAACGATAGAGAAAGGAGTTCTATTTGTATCCAGAAGTTACTGTCTGAATCTGGGTCAAATCATCCATGTAGTCTAAAGAACAGGGATGCTTGTCGGTGTCAAAACACTTGTCTTCTTTATCCACTATCTCAGGACGACTGGACAGGCAGGACATGGCCTGCGAGATATACACGTCACTGCTTGAGCAGGGTATAGCAAGATTTCAAGGGATTCTGACAAACAAAATTGGTTTTCTTGATGCAAGGTTAGATAAAACCAGGTAGAAAATTGGCAATGCTTTCATGGAGTGGTGGTTTGCTGTCTTGTGCCTTTGGTTTTGGTGAAATTATTGTATGTATTGAGACAACCTCGTTATTAGAAGAAGTTATATTGGTATGTCCATCAGATAGTCAGAGAAAAAAGGAATTATTAAAACAAATGAACACTACGAAATAACCAACGCAGGCCAAGGAATATTTATTTTACATCAACACAGTGTAAACACAGTTCCAAAAAGTATGCGGCACATTTCGACAGTCAAATGTAACATCGTGGAAATATAAACATGTTGCAGGCACTGGCATAAATACTGAAGTTTCCAGCATTGTGCGTTAATAATAATAATAATAGTAATAATAATAACAATAATAATAATAATACGTGTATATGATAATTTTCAACACAACGCTATGCGGCTTGGTCTATCTATGTATTATGTTTCGACAAACAAACTGCTATGTCTTACTAGAATTAAGGTCTACTAGAAGAACTAAAATACGTTTTACTGGTAATTTCATTTGGGCTTAGTCAGACAGTTTTCGAAGTCCAATTGGTATTCCGCAGAAATAGCAATAACCACTGTCTTTGAGTTTCAAAACAATAAACTGTATTCCATAGACATACTAATTTAACCAAATGGCTGGCTGATTCTGGTAATAAATTAATTTCATCACTTTTTTGCAATGAATAATAAACCAAAGCTTAAAGAAGTTTTTCGCCATCATTCTAATGCTAATCTAATCCAGAACCTACTTGCATTTGTCAGGGCGTTTCAAAGCCTCACACATCTGGTCATTACAAGGATCTCCCTTTGTTTCAAAGCATCACGTGTCCTCTGGCCGTTACAAGGATCTCGCTGTTTTTCGAAGTGTCATTTTCCCTTTGGCCATTCAAAGGATCACATTGTGTTACAAAGTGTCGCATACACTGTAATCGCCATAAGGACCTCAATTGTTTAAGAGCGTCACATTTCCTCTGATCATTACAGGACGCTCATTATTCTCTCAGCTATAGCTTACATTGTAAATTCAGCCTGGCGAGTGTTACGTACACAGTGCCAGGGCTGTGGTCAGTTTGTAATGAGCGATACAAAAGAAATGTAACAATTTAAAATGGGTGTCGCTCAAATAAGAGACTACGTTTCCTCGGAGATAATTTGAAGTGATACAATTGCCGAGTGGATATGTGTGGCTTCTTATTCTGGTTTGCGGTTGGAACTTTTTTGTTTTCATTTTAGATATCTTAATTTTTACTTCTTCATTCCCTGCTTTAATTTCTTGAGCTATAGCAATCTTGGATTCAATCCTACTTTTTACTGAAGTCGTGCTAATGATTCCTGCACGGTCGACATACACCCGTAATTTATTTCCATTCCTTCCAAATTTGGAATTTTTTTCATAAGCTGTACAAACTAGACTGGTTACTTCATTAAAGTCAAGAAGCAAGTTTCTTGAAACAGCACCGTGTCCAGGGTACGATTTACTACTAACCATTCCCGTCATAATATTCCCGCTAACAGTAAAGTTTTTTAACCTTTTGGCGCCGGAATTATTTTTTTAATTTTAGCACACGCTGTATATAAAATGTGAATAATACAGGAAATAAATACGTTTATTACTAGATTTTGAAGAGAAAATAACGGAGTGTATATACCATGTTTAAAATATTCAGTACCTATATATGTTGAATAAATATATAAAATGTAACTTTAGAGGTTAGCGGTGCGGTACGATCACTATAGCTGACATTAGGCATCAAAAGATTAACATTTGAACATGAATTGTATTGACCATGTCTTGTAACAAGCAGTGACAATGCAAATGGCTTGTCCCGCATAAAGCCTGTTTAATGTGGATTAACGCAATTTCATTTAATGGTTGACGCTCCTAGAGGCAGGCTTCTCACCACGGAGCCTTACGTTTAATTCCAAGCCAGACCATGTGGGATTTGTAATGGAAAAATTTGTACACTTCTGCACTTCAGCCTTCCTTTGTCAGTATCATTCCACGAAACGTCCACCTTCACATTTCATTAATCTAACGCCGAAGTGGCATAATCTCGGTTTCATATTAAACACCTCTCCCTGTTAAATATACTCTATGAATTGGCGGATACGTGTATGAAATTTTCTCCATTTCCACTCTGCTCACTAGAGAACGCCGTTTCTAACCAAATGGTAACGTAAAGGCAAAGTAATCCCTGTACAGGCCTGGACAGGCTCTGAGGGTTCCAGAAAGGAGAAGCTCCCATATTTCAAGACAATCGGCACATGAAGGTGGTAAGGTTGTCAGCCATACGCACCGGCCGCCTTTACATCTCAGGAAATATTCCTGGTACTCATTAATATTAGAGGCTGAGTCGACACCAGGGGCTTCCGTTTTGTAGCGCATTGCCTCAACCAACTGTGCCACCGCGTGCCCGATAATCAAATGATTAGGCTGTCAAAATATAAAGAAACATCAGTAATTGCCTGACGATTTCAGAATGTCTTAAAACTGAATAATGTCTCTCACAAAACTGACCAGATTTGCCCCTACATACACACAAGCTTATCTTATATTCCACATTAAAGAGAAGAAAAAACACGCAAATACACAATAGTGACAATTCACTAAAGCGTAAGTTCCGCTTATAACAGCTTGTTACATGTCTGTGCCAGCTCTTGGTACTGTAACGTCTGTGTCTGAACACAGAACTATACAAGTCACACTACATCAAGAAGATGGACCTGGACAGACTGTGTAAACGCAAAAGGTGACGCATTTTCGGACTCATCACGAAGACAGTAAATTGTCAGCTTTAGACTTCTGTCGTTTTACTGTTGGGAAAATATTTTTTGTTTGTGGGTTCATGATCCGGTTTGCACAGTAAAATCTTGCCCCTGCGGTGCGGAAATTGAACCTGGATGATCTGTATTCATAGACGGATAATTTTACGACTGAGCTATCTGGCTGTACTTCAGGTTCTAAATATTATAATTATATATATTTAACGTAATTACATATTTTGAACACTTGAGATATACTTATTTTTTCCCCCGAAATCCAGTGACACTAACAGAGTCTGCTGGATTGTGCGATAAGCACTGATCTACAGGGTGGTCTCTGGGGTTGGGGGTTTGTAATAACATACCTCGAAATATAATAGCTAGTCCTGGAAACTCACCCGGGCCAACTCTGATTGCTTCTGTGCGTGTCTGTAATTACCGCTTGATCTGCCATGTCATTGCTCTGCTATCTACTGGGACTTCATGAAAGTACACACGTAATACTCTGACGTCATGTCTTTGTTAAAAGCATTTACCAGTCCCCGGTGGGAACAAAGCAACATGTAATAAAATGTGATGAAAATTCATTCTGAATGGAAGTGAAAACTCTGTAGTAGATACAAATTTCTGTTCACAACAGATAAATACGTGTTTTGGGTAAAGAAATGCGTTACAACATAGCCACAGTCTGAAGGCTCACTTGCTAGGCTAAAGCGGTTGTCAACAGAATGCTTGCATACACTGTAGTTCGGCCGGGATCTCAGTGAATCTCTTTAAACTTTACGGCCGTTGAATGATGCATTAAATGCAGAGCCCTCTTAATATGCATTCTATAAGTAACATTATTTATATACTCACACTAAACTTGGCAAAATGACAAAAAACAGGAAGCGGTGCTGCCAACTATGAAGTTTGTTGGTAAAACTGGACATTACACTACTGGCCCAACACATCTTCCAGTGCTTTTATTGCTGTCAGATATTGCACATTTGTAATTACAGTCAATTCTGATTGTTAAAACTGTAACTGAGAAAAGCGAATTATTTTTAGACTTTTATAAAACGAATATATGTAACTCGACTTACATCCTACATATTCATTTTGCGTGTAATTTACACTATGCTGTAACTATATACTTTTCGGCATACTTGTACATAGGTCTGCCAAATGTCACAATAAAATGTAAAATAAATGTTTTACTTCGCGTTGACAGTAATGGATAGATATACTTTCATTCTTTAGCATAGATTTCTATTAAAAAATGACCTCGAAGCTTCACTCCACTCTACATATCGCTTCATGACATGCAACGGGAAAACATATTTTCCTTTACGTTCCTAATAACATCTCTACAATCGACTTAACGAATGTCAATTTTTTTTTCCCATTTGCAGTTTACAAGCACCTTCTACAAACGATCTACTTGCAAGTTTGGCTACGACCTGTCGATAATGAAGGGCACTTTTGTGGCGAACAAAATACCTTTTTGTTTCCATTTCAGCTTCCATTGGAGGCATTTTCCTGAAAATTCATACCTAGCACACTCCCTGCGTACGCTGTAACCTTAGTCACAATCAAGCAACAATTAAACGCACTTTACTTGGAGGACATACTAACTTTTCGGCTGCATCCCGGCTTCCGTTGGAGGGACTTTCCTGCAACGTCATACCTCACAATATCCCAGCATGCCTGGTTGCGATCGTTCCGTAATGAATATCGCTTTACATGGAGAACAAATAAATTTCACTTGTATCTCGGCTTCCATTGGAGGGAATTTCCGGAAACCTAAAATCTTACCCTTTTTACGCATGCGGTTCAAACGCTGTAGGTTAGGTTGCCATCGATCTATAAAGAAAGTTACTTTGCTTGGGCAACAAAGTACCTTTCCGCTGTTTCTCACCTTCCATTGGACGAAATTCAAGCAAGCTTCACGTTTTGCACTTTCCATCATGAGAACCCACTAGGTTTTGTGGAGTCAAACATAGGATACGCTTCCTTGGAATTTTTAGAACTCACTATGCTCTGTGGAGTCCGATATTATTCATGTTCCTATGAAATTTTGGGAACTCTCTAAGCATTATGAAGTCAGATATGGGCTATGTTCCTATGGGACCATGAAAACTCACTAGGCTTTATGAAGTACGTTTTTTATATCCAATCCTGCGAACTCAGTTGAATTTATGAAGTCAGATATAGACTCTGTTTCTACGGAATCTTGAGAACGCACTTGACTTCATGGAGTTAGATATAGGCTATATTTCTATAGATTCTTGATAACTCACTAGTCTTTATGGAGTTAGATATAGGTCATGTTCCTATGCAACCATGAAAACTCACTGGACTATGTGGGGTAGGTTATGTTTCTACGGAATTCTGAAAACTCGCTAAGATTTATGAAGTCAAATATGGGCTATGTCTTTATGGAAACATGAGAACTCGTTAGATTTTATGGAGTCAGATATAAGTAATTTTTCTATGGAATCCTGAGAACTCAATTAAATTTATGGAGTCAGATATAGACTATTTTTTTATAAGGAGTCATGAGAACTCACTTGGCTTTATGGAGTCAGAGAGACATTAGGTTTCTATAAAATCCGGTTTACTCACCACTAAGCTTATCGAGCCTGATACCGGCTATGTTTCTCTGGAATTCAGAAGATTCACTAGGCTTTATGGAGCCTGATATAGGCTAAGATTCTAAGGGAATTCTGGAAACACACTAGGCTACATGTGTATGAAATCCTGAGAACTTGCTAGGCTTTATGCAATCACATATAATACATGTCTGATTTCTGAGAACTCCCTGGTACAGAGCGCTTGGCTCAGTGCCTTCTAAATATCCATGATCCGTAAGTCACTATTGCTCTGACCTTTTGTACCACCCCCACACTGTTGTCGCTAATCCCGCTGTCCCCCGGTACTGCTGTGTGCCAGTCCATCATCATAAGAACCACACAGGTTACATGTCACAGGATTTGGTAGTGGTAGTTTATTCTTCAACTACTCATCACTTCTCCCACCTATTTAGTTATCCTTCCTCTCTTTTATTTTCAACTCTCCCATATTTCAGTCTTGCATATTTGGGTTTATGTAGGCTTACAAAGTTAGTCTACTTATCACTGTCTACTTAAATCATAAATTGCATGATCACTTACCTATCCAATTTATTTTGTCTCGGCCTTCTATGGTTTTCTTCCATCCTTGTCACCACGGGCCTCTAAAATCCATTAATCTCCTTTTGTTGAATCACTAATTTTGGGCGATTTTTTTATTACCTGTAATAAAATAAAAGTAACATTATTCTAAAAACCGAATTTTTCAATTAATAACTTCTTTTATAACACTGTACTTCTTGGCGGCTAAAATTGATCCAATTTACGTTGTGAATAATGTGTTATGCAAAGAAGTAGTGAAGAAAGTATAAAAACACTGAATATCTTCCGCTTAGTTTTTACTTTAGGGAAGCTGAAAGAAGAGAAGCACAAGAAGAACAATACAGAAGACAATTTGCGTAGAATAAGAAAATTCATTACAAATTGCGACTATTATCCAGTTTTTGTTAATTCTGTATGCAACATCATGCTTTAGGTACAAAGAGGAGTTCAGTTTCCACACTAGACACTGACACTATTCAGGTCTCACTTCTCTTTTCTACTAGCCTCCAGCAGCAATTCTGGCGGTAGGAATGCATTTTAGGGCTGATAACACACGAAAGTAGTTGAACAATTCCAACTGTCAAATTCTTACTCCATCATTTCTAAGTTACTCTAATTTATAATTACCTACCCAGGTCTTATCAGGACCTGCATGAGGATTATAAACCATCGAAGGTAAATGACATACCTGGCAACGTTCTAGTAAGCTAAGTTTTAGTGCATGCAACTGGATGCCAGTCATGGCATTACTCTCGGTACATTTTATGCTCCGCGCTCTGAAGTTCTAAAAATACTTGATGAAACCCATTATTAATTTTCAGAAATTCTTCTTGTCAAGACTAGCATCCCACGTGCGAAACGTTTGCAAACATTTATTTTATTTTTTATGTTTATTGGACAGTGCATCATTGTGATAGTTGAAGAATAAAAGACTAACTTGTTGTCACTTGCTACTTTATTTCACTTCTTATGTA
>Ga0123352_10012980_pt1 | contig 13201 bp, 13 predicted proteins | sample TergutLab28metaG_FD_89700 | JGI IMG/M metagenome (GOLD analysis project Ga0123352, IMG submission 89700) | Labiotermes labralis P1 segment gut microbial communities from Petit-Saut dam, French Guiana - Lab288 P1 | ecosystem: Host-associated > Arthropoda: Insects > Digestive system > Gut ... | reverse complement strand
ATCTACTCAATTAGATAGAGTAATTAGTAAGGTTGAGGTAAGAAAAGGTCGTGAGGCAGGCACCATCCATCGGTGGTTCACTGGAGTTGTGCTATTGGGCTAAGTCTTCCGGCCATAATCGTTAGACTCGTCTGTCGACTGAGGGGCTGAAGAGAGCTCTGATCAGTTGATTGTTGTGCTCAGTGCTGCGGTTTTTGTATTTGTTGGCGTTGATTTGAACCACTTCCGTTGCGTATGGGATATCGAAGTCACTGTGCAAGTTTTGGTTGGAGACGTACCAGGGGGCACATTCTGAGCATTTATGACTGGAATATTTGGAGGATCTTGGTGTTGGATGGCTTGCTGCATCTCCATAGCTCTATTCCGTATGTCCAGATGGGTAGCAGTATTGCCTTATATATGGTTAACTGGAATCACAAATTAAAGCGAAGCAGAAATGCTAACCACAACTCAATATTACGGGATGAAGTACGGTGCTGGTAGCAGGGCAGACACATAGCATCCCATAGCCAGGGCTTGAACGCCTTAATTTACCTATTTTAATGAGCCCGTCAACTATCAGAATCTCAAAAGTTAGAGCAGGATACGGGCTGGTGGAGCGACGAGACCGCCTTCGATTTTTAGAGGCTGCAAGGTTTTCTCTTTCCAGAATGTCTAGATTGCCTTCGAAGCCTATCACTTCTCCTATCCGATGGTATCGGGAGCTAGATACAACGGACAAGTCGTGCAAATGACCCTTTACCACCATCTAGGTCCAAGATTAAGAATACGTGGAGATATTCCTTCACTACCCCACATACAATCGTGGAATTGCGCTTAATTACGCAAGGCACAACTGCACGACATTTACTGTACCCCCACCTTACACTTTAATTTATTTCTTATTTCGTATCAACAGGCTGCAGCGAGTTTTATAGAAGTACAGTTGCTACTGGTTTGGAACTGGGGCGAATTTTCAACATCATTCACGTACCACTTAACCCCCAGACATATGGTATGCTTGGTGTGCAAGGCGTTGTGGATACTGACTCTACTTTCGTCAGTAGGTAAGGGTGAAAGAATAGAAGTGATTTTGTTGGGCCCTTAGATCTAACTAATCTTCAGCCGTGGATAGACATCTTACGCTCATAACGATAACATTCGTAGGTATTCTTATAAAAAAAAGCCGACGAGGTTCACTAGATATTCACAGCAATAGGTATTTGTCATATGACAAATACCTATTGCTGTGAATACAGTATTACGACTCCTGATGATGGACAGTAAATCTGTCCGAAACATGTAGAGTTTTATACCAAAATAAAGTTGAGAAATAGTGCATTTCATTGGCTTTTATTATAAGAATATACCACGATGCACGTTCCTCTGATTGTCAAATTTCTTAGGTATGCCGGCAGAGGTTTGAATTGGGCACCCCCGCCCCTCTCTGAAAATAACTCAGAAGTGTTATCGTCACAGTAGAGGTACTCAGTATCTCAAAGTAGCCAATCGGAGCCAAGTATGAACTCACGACATACCGAATACGAAATAGAAAGTCGGGATTGTTAGCCCTGGATAAATATAGGAGCCTTTGAACACGGGGAATACAAGCAAGATACAAACCACGACAGTGACGTGTCTTACTGCACGACTTTTGTAACGTATGGTGGGTTGGGATGAGAGCCAACTGAGAAATGATCTATCAAATTATACAAATTTATCGAGCCAACATGTTATTATGTGCAAGATTACTGAGAACAGTGGGTAGTCTCTTCAAGGTTGTGGATGCCGTCTGCGGAACATCACACACTTGTGGTACCGGGAACTGCGCTGTATTGGAACTGAGGCATAACACAACGTATGTCCCGCGTGAGGTAATAGACGAAAATAGATGCAGAAATAATACTAGGGAGAAGAACAACAAGAAAAAGAATAATTATCGCGTAGCAGAACACGGATGTTCTAAGGCAGTTTTTAATATTAATTCAGTTCAATTCAATAGCTGTTCATTAACATGCTGGCTCCAAGCCAGCACAAATGCCTTCAAAATAATTGCTGATATGAAAGTGTAAAACATTGATTTCGGACAACTCTCGCAACCACGCAACAGATGTAACATTACACGCTCTCAACACATGGTTTTGTTCCAGATTACTACCGTAAATAATTGAATAAATATGATAATGAATAATAATAATAATAATAATAATAATAATAGTAATAATAATGATATATGTACTAATTCAAAAGTACAAAACGTTTATCATGGAATTCTCGTAACATTTTTATGTAACACGTAGCATCGTAACCACATAATTGCTGTAACATTACGTAGTCCATACATGGTATATTTCAGGAATAATTAGGTCTATTGCAATCGTAAACACCCCACATAAAGTTGAAAACTACTACTACTACTACTACTACTATTACTCCTACTACTACTAATAATAATAACAACCATAATAATGACAGCATTTTATAACGAGATTAGAAATTTTGAGACTGGTTACCAGGTCTGTCAAAGTTACGGTTTTTTGGAATGTGACGCCATGTAGTTTGGTATCTCGATACAAATTACTGAGAGGCAACTGCAGCTCTCATATTTGTGCACTATTGATGGAGCAGATTCTTCCGAAATGTTGTCACTTGTGTACCAAACTTCACGGCGTCACATCCTAGAAGACCGCAACCTTAGCATGTTGTGTTATCGGACAGTTTGTATCGGTCTGAAAGCTGTTTAACCCAACTATGATAGAGGTAACGTTTTATCTATGCTCAAATGAGAACCACAACAAGAAAATGTATGAAAGAGTGGAGGGACAGTTCCATGCATTCTTCGTATCGGCACTAGATGCCATTTGGTCATAAGAATAGGAATAATCGATACTGATAAATTTGGGACATAATAGTCCAATTTTGCTAAATTGCGAGGTGATATGAGCTCTGGAGTAGTTAAGAAATTTTGTCTGGTTTGGGTCTTAGACTACTCGTGCCTATGGCCAAGTACTTATTATATTTTGAGTTTGACAACTCTTGTTAATTGGGATTAAAAGATACAAGGACAGTAACAGGAATTAATTATGGAATTTCATCTGAAAGGACTCAGTTGCAACAACTGCATATTACCACTAAATACACGTACACAAATGCAGGCCATTCGGCTACTCAGCTGTCGACTGTCTGTGTCTAGACAGAACCAGTGTCATGTATCCCTGAATTAATTTTTAGGCCTGTCCACTGACTCACAACAGAATAAAAGGCATAAGTGATAAACCTAAGCAGACCAGTTACGAACACAGAAAGCGGTGAATTAACCAACAGTTGCTCAGCTAGACAAACAATTCACAGAATACTGCAGAAACAAACTTATTCGTGTATTCAAAACAGCTCGCCACTGGCCCCTGTGTTGAGCCAGATTAATCTAATCACATCGTATTCGTTTACCTAAAATGTGATTAAATAAATGACAGGTCATGAAAGCCGAGAGGTATAGTTTCACTACAGGCAGATAAATAATTAGCATAAGGCGCCGTCCGCTTTACCCCTGGGGGGTGAGCACCCGGTTTCCAATGAATAGGAGATTGTGTGAACCCCACAGCCATTATGCCTTGGGGGAGGGGGGATTTTTGGCCCTGTCTGGAATCGATTAATGGGTCATCCAGTCAGTAGTCTAGTCGCTATTTCCGCTGGGTAATCTTGGCTGTTCCTATTTCTTTAATAGTTCTCTCCCATCTATGTCTGGGTCTTGCAAGCTGCCCTTTCTTTCAATTGTTCCCACCATAAGCTTTTCTCTTCTCTGTCGTAAAAGCCACGTGTGCCGCTCAGCTAATTCGCCATTTTTCGTTCAACCAGAATTTGGCTTAAACTTTACTGGTCTCTGTAGCACATTCTGCAGATTCTCTAAATCTGCAAATTTGACAGTTAACTACACTAAAAAGTGAAATTAAACGTAAAGTTCGTCCTAGAACAAGCCATAAAGGCCCAGAGGTGGAGTAAAGTCAAAGCTCTATTCTTTCTTTAACCTTGGCGCTATATGGGGGTGGGTATCAACGCCACGCACAAGCCACTTTACTTGTGGAAAAGAGAAGTGGTACCCATTGTACAGGAGGAAGGTTGGGCTTCAGGGCCGTTCTGGAAGGGTGCGGAATATTTCAAACACACCGGGATTCGATTCCTGAACCGTCCATCCCGTAGCGAGTCGCTATACAGATTGGACTACCCAAGCTGAAGGTAAAATAAACTAAACTAGCCGAGTTAAATTGAAATGCACTTACTCAAATTTTGTAACTCCATTTCATTTTCCTGTCTCTTAAATTCTTTACGCTGTATACCCAAGCTACTCAGCGAGCACTGTTCCTGCAATACTTAGCTTGGTTTACGACACTTAAGTTATAAACGTTAGTAAGAAATGGAAGGACATAAGGGATGATACCCATGGCCAAGTTCGGTGTTATCTAGCCTGTGAAGGTGCGGCAGTTTATGACTAATAAACCGAATGTTGGAGCTGCGTACCAATAAATCCGGTCTTCGCCTTGGCCAGGAGGAATAGGAGTTTAGAACAGCTTTTGGTATGATTACTACCTGAGGACCTTATTAGTCCAAGGATTTGCACACTATGGTTTCTACCATCAACAGCGGAACTAGCCTCTTACTTGGTTTTTGTGAACACTGTGGTGAAGTAAAATTTACTGTCTGTGACACTGTGTAATTTCGATAGCTTCCTATCTACCGAACAACACACTTTCACGTCTGCCATATTGTTATTACTGATAGTAGTAAATATGAAGAAATTATGGCGTCGTGATACCATCCTGTGGCATAGAGTTCATTCTAAGTTACGTGATAAAGAGTCAGACGATTCACGCTTTAAAAGGGGAACACACAGGCAGTATAGTAATCTCAGAATCATATTTTATACCTTTTATTTGAAGAATGTAATGAAGAAAATAAGAAAAGAATTTTTACTCTTTAGTGGTATTTTTAAACAGTGGCCTGACATTTGAAGGTGACCACATACTTCAGTGAAGAGAAACTTTACTAGAATTTCATGACGCAATTTTTATTACACTCTCTTTTCTCATGAAACATGGGTGAAAACCAATTACGACAGGGCTGTGTAGGGTGTGTGGAGGGTGGGAGGGACCACGTGTAGTCGCCGGCCTTTTGGCAAATTCCGTTCGGGTCAAGCCATACAGAGTCACAAGTGTTACCGAGTGTCTAGTAGTTTTCTAGCCCCTCTTTATCTTTCGATAGGCTGCTAAATTTGACAACACTGCACTCCTCTGACTGCTCGAAAAAAGACGTTTTTCACACAACTGTAATCAAGAACTGAAACCTTCGGAATAAGGCTGCCCCCCCCCCCCAAACCCCTGTTGTATTTCGCAGCCCATGTCAAGCATCATAAGACTGGGATATGACATTGCATTGTTCTGTACATTATACTTCAATCGCTGTTAATAAATACAAAAAATTTAACTTCACCAAAACTAAGGCAATTCAGTCAGAGCCATTGACATCTGCTTCCTCGCCCGATGCTTCCTTCCTACCGTCATCCTCAGATTTCCTCAGCCATCCCAGTGACAGAGCATGCTAGGAGATCTTGGAAGTGTGTCATCCCCGTTGTGTGTGTGTGAAAACTGGAAAGGGTATGTAGTCAAACACAACTATGTCAATTAAGATGTTTTAATGACTATAACTAGAAAAACTACATGTTTCGGCCTTTACTGGCCATCTTCAGGTTGTCTTCAAGAGAGCTTAAGGTCCTACTATGTATGTTGTGCGCGCACGTGATGGAGAGATCTCTACATCCGGTCTTTGTTGCGTCATATGTGACTTCCGTATTGAATGCGGTGGTGTGCTGTGGCTAGAGGCCTCTAGCCAGAGCATACAAACATGTAGCTGTCTAGTAATAGTCATTAAAACATCTTAATTGACATAGTTGCGTTTGACCACAGACCCTTTCCAGTTTGCTAGGAGATTTCCACGCAAAAATTCCGTGTGTATTTCGTGTCACTCAACTTTTCGTGACACGTGCCCGGCTCACCATAACTTCCTTCGCTTCGCTGTTCTGACAAAACAAGGTGACCTGTATTACTCACCAAGTTCCTCGTTATGTAACGTCCTAAATTTACGTAATGCGTAGTCAACATCTGTTGCACCTGGGACAACATTATCTTCGGTAGGCTGTGAGATTCTGTAAGTAGTGTGGAGCTAATGAAGGCAGAGACGTGCGAGGTGTGATTCCTAGAAGTCTGCGGGAGTCGGCGGGTCTGGTGAAGTGTGATTGATGCTAAAGTTAGCAATGGCGACAGCCATAATTACCATGGTCTTGTTCACTTGTGTCATCCACGCAGCGACTTACCGCGTCAGCATAACGGCTCCGTGTGTACGCAAAACGGAACGCCTATAGGCAGGGCCGGACTAGAGCACAGCCGAGCAGGGCAGCTGCCAGGGGCGCCAACCCATAAGGGGCGCTAAAACGTCACTGGAATAATTGCAAGTATGGTGCTAGTAAACGCAGGTTTTCACAAGCGAAAGAATTTCCACGGAAATTATCGGCAATTTTGGCACGAGCCCTGTACAACAGGCCTACTAAACCTTTTACGAAGTGCTGGTAACTTCGACGAGTTTTGGTTTGCCTGCGGGTAAAATGAAATCCAGCGAACAGAATGAAGATTCAATTAGTATACGCAGAATTACAAGCATAATTGTACCTGTGCATTCATCGATACCTCACGTGGAATAAAATATGCAGTTAAAATGATAGACAAAACTTATAAAATACATTTGCTTTTTTATTTCATTATTTAATGCTCAACATGTTTCGGATGTTAATACATCCATCCTCAGGAGCTTGCCACTTATTTGTTGAGTTATTTCATGAGTTGTATTGCTCTGGTTCGATGCGTGTTGGTGTTACGTTGTGGTTTGGCTGGGGTGGTGTGGTATCCGGATGCAGGCTGAAGCACTAGTGCATCGAACCAGAGCAATACAACCCATGAAATAACTCAACAAATAAGTCGCAAGCTCCTGAGGATGGATGTATTAACATTCGAAACATGTTGCGCATTAAATAATGAAATAAAAAAGCAAGTGACATCAAGTTGGTCTCTCTTTATTCAACTATCAAGATGATGCACGGTCCAATAAACATAAGTATAAAATACAATTTACGGCCTAGAATAGGGTGTCATTACTCTAGCAAATGTTTACTAATTGAATTAGTAATATAAGGGAGTCTCAGTAAATAAACAGCGCATAAATTTTAAAAATTGTTTCGCCGTTCTATTTTGCTCTTCCACGGAAAGGGTTTTAAAGACATTTTCTCCTTCACAATGTCTCCGCGGGCAACGTAACAGTGTGTCGCAGGCTCCATGTTGCTCGCGAGCACGGAATGAAAGAGTCTGCTCTTAAAGGTTCATCAGCCCTGTCATAGGCCGAAAAAGTTTAAAGAATATCGGTTTGAAGAGGCTCCAAATTAGTAACCTGCATGGGACGTCCACGTGTCTAGGGCCGGCCCTTTCTCTAGGTCCATGGAGCGGACTTCAAGCGTGACGATACGACGATAATGTCTGAGAAGAGCACAGAATAAAAATAAAATCGTACAATAAACAGACACTATTTGTACAATTCGTCTAATATTCTAACAGCGATTAGAAAAGGCAGATGAAGGGAACGGGACATACAGAACCTACGAGTAAAATATGAATAGCATAATATCTGTCGAATAATGTGGAAGGTGGAATCAGACAAAATAATAATATTAAAATAGATCTGAAAGAACCTTTAGTGTAAGGGTAGGAAATACATCGAAATAGTTCAGGATAGGGACAAGATACGAAGTTTTCGAATCCTAGTGTTTCATAATCAGAGCAAACGATGGATGTAGGCGAGGAACTGTGTGCGTGTTTCATAGTTTGGCAGAAAACATTTGACCGTGTAAACTTGACCAAAATAATGCAGATCCTAAAAACAACTGGGATCGATTGACGCCTAAGAAGATTTTTCAGCAAACTGTACATGGATCAGAGCGATAAACCAAAACTCGACCAGGGAGAGACAAGAAGTACGAAGACTGGAAGAGACAAGGATGTTGTTTGTCGCCGATTCTATTCAACTTGTACGGCGAATATCTTAACAAGGAAGCTCTTGGAGGCTATGGAGACTTCAAAACAGGAGGACAAGTATTTCGCACAACGAAATATGCAGATGAACTTGTGTTACTGGCTAAGGAAGAAGCGGTTCTACAGGGCATGAATGAAAGACTAACTGAAATTGGAAGATGCTATGCAATGAAAATGAATGTGGAAAAATACGGTGATGAGAGTCTCAAGGCAACCATCCCCAATACAGATTATGGTAGAAGAAAAACAGCCGGAGAATGTGGAATATTTCAGGTGTTTCGGTAACATGATAACAAATGATACAAGTTATACACCGGAAATTAAATCCAGGATTGTCATGGCAAAAGCAGTTGTCAAGAAGCCTTTTCACCAGCAAATTTGACTGAAATTTAAGGAAGAAATTAGTGAAGTGCTACATTTGGAGCAGAGCTTCGTACGGTGTTGAAACTTGGACACTTCAGAAAGTAAATCAGAAATACACTGAGAGTTTTAAAATGTGGCGCTGGAAAAGGATGGAGAAGATCAGTTTGACCGATCATGTGAGAAACGAAGAAGTGTTACAAAGAGTCAAGGGGGAGAGGAATGTGCTACCAGCAATAAAAAGAAGGAAGGCTAACGTAATTGGTCACATCTTGCTTAGGAACTACCTTCTAAAACTCGTTTTTGAAGGGAAGATAGATGGAATGATAGAAGTGACAGGAAGACGAGAAAGAAGATGTAAGCAGCCACTCGATGACGTTAAGGAAGAAAGAAGGTACCGTAATTTTAAAGAGGAAGTACTAGATCGCATTCTGTGGGGAACTCGCTTTGGGAGATACTATGGACCTGCCTATGATAGACAAGAGAATGAATGAGTGCTTCGTAGACCAACGTAATTTGTACCCATTACTGAGTAATTATGAACTTGTTACGAATGCAAATCAGCCGAAAACAGGCTAATTATGGGGGGCGCTTTATATGCATTTACCCTACCTACGAAATATCTGGTATGTCTATGGATCCCATTCGTACAGGTTTTCCCAGGACTTGCCAGATTTTATGGGTTTTAAAGAACAAAGTTGTTCTTCCTATAAAGAGAAAGGTTTTCAGAATTTTGCCACGTGGCATATCGCACCTTCGGGACACAGAGCCAGAGGACTAATTGTACGTAATACTAACACCTATTGAATTGTCATATTGCCGTTTATTCAGGCGAGTATAAAAGTAAAGTTGTCCCTGTGCAACCAATAAAGGCATTCAGGGGAGTGGAGTGGAGGTATAACTTCGCTAATTTTTAACCTTAGCCCTAAATAGTTGTAAGTGGTCAGCCTAACGCCTCATTCGCTTTATCCGGGGAAGGATCTACCGGAATCCACTGACCGGGATGTGGGGTGCAGCCACAGTCGGTCTGGAGGTTTTGGAACAGGAAAAACCAATTACCCATGCCAGGTTTCGAACCCCACATCGACCAACCTGTAGCTTAATCACCATAATAACTTTTATTCTCTGGCTAGTCAGACGAATACATTTCTTATTATTTATAAAAATATTTAATTGGAACAGATATGTAAGCCGCTTCCTTCGGTGCAACAAACATTATGTGTACCGGTATGTGCCGTCTCTTTGAAATTGAATAATTGGCCTAAGCAGGTTAAGCCAATCCTGTGGCCGTGCGGTCTAAGGCGAGGGTCTGCGGTCGCTCTATTTCTGAGATCGCGGGTTCGAACCCCACTGAGAGCAGGGATGTTTGTCTTTCGTCTTTGACGTGTTGTGTAGGTGCAGGTCTCTGCGCCGGCCTGATTACTCCGTCGGAGAAATCCTATTGAATGTGTGTGTGTGCCGATGTGTAATCTAGAAACCCCAACAATGGGGCAGCCTAGGTCCGAGTTCGGCTCTAGCGAGCCACAGGATAGAAAAAAGAGTGAGAGTTTCAACAAGATTGCAAGTGAAGCAAGGGCCGGGATGGCTCAGTCGATATGGCGACTCGCTAGGGATAGATGGTCCGGGGATCGAATCCCGGTGTGGGCGAGATTTTCCGCACGCGTCCAGACGGGCCCTTGGGCGTCCCATTCTTCTATACTATGGGTACCGGGTCTCTTTTCCGGGGTAAAGCGGACGGGGCGTGACGTTGACCACACCCATCTATGCCGAGGTTAAAGAAAGAGTATAGCTATATTTCTACTTCCCCGTTGGGCCTTCGTGGCCTGTTCTAGGGTGAACTTTACCTCAACTTTTTTTTTTTGCAAGTGGTATAATATTCTTCCAAGGTGTTTTTTTTTTCGCTTTCAAACTGCCACACTAAGTTACACACTTAAATATAATTTAGGCTCATACGAAAGTACGGCGTTTCTTGCACAGATATTCACTAAACCCACAAACAGGTAGCAGCATTGTGTACAGACTTCTTATTCCGAATATCGCCCAAAGCGGACAGTAAATGTTGAAAGTATGGACAGAAACTTTTTTACGCCCCGAAGTACAGTACAGCTTTTACTAAGAAAGTTGTTAGGAAACTAAAATTCCTTCAATAAAGTTGCAGGTACGTCTCTTGCGATATCCATGTCAGAAGAAAAATGTAGAAAATACGTCAAAACTTCATTTACGCCCTTTAGTAAAGCATGCTTGTATTTTACCCATTTTCGCGAAACTCACAATTCGTGAACGGATGTGTGTTGCAGCCTTGTGTACCGAATTTTATTCAAATCGGTCAAGAAACAGCGGAAGTACGGCTGGTAATTCATTCACGCCCTAGGAAGCATACGACTCCGGACAAGCCGGTTTTCACCAAACCCACTCTTTCCTCGGCATTTATAATGTCCACTTTGACGAGAATCTGACGAAAAGTTTAGTCGCTAGCAGTAATTTGCGGACACATAGACAGACAGACAGGCAGACAGACAAACAGACAGATATGGTCTATTTTTACGGCTTTGTCCTTTCTTCGCGAAGAAGGACTGGTGATACGACGAATGGATACAAAAGCTCTTGCCGAAGACCCCCATACACTCACTTTTCATAACAACGTAGTGTTAAGCGTGGAATGGTCGGGAAATGTAAAATACCGAATGAATATAAGAAGTTCCCAAATTTTGTGCGTTGAGCCCTGCACGTAAAACAAATGATCTCGTAGACCTAGACGTAAGAAATATTTTCTTTGATTTGACTCAAAACCATACCTCATGGCAAAACTGCCCGATATCGAACGTGAATCTTCTGGTCCTGCTGGAGGGTATTTTCCGGCCAGTTGTAGGCTATAACTGAAGGATGACCTTGAAAGCAGTGCCGGCCTATTAACGTTGTTCTTGGCGGAGCGGAGGGGCAGTTCGGGTCATATCGTCTACCCTCACCGAAAGTCGTCAATCGTGGTAAAATCCAGTTGAAATGTAATGGCACACGGTGACGCACGGGAGGGGAAGTGAAGGGGAAACTGGCGAATGGAGTGGGTAGCCAGTATCCTTCACTCTACCTCGGAACATGGTGTATCCAGCATTACTACCGTTGATGCGCACACCTCGGCTGCCAGTAGTCGGCTGAACTGACGCCCCCGCCGATTTAAATGGACTCGTCCGTTTCGCAGAAAGACGAAATCTGGTTTCTGCGCGTGTGCCATCACATTTCAAACGCAGTCTACCTTCTGACGTTGCCAGCAGCGTCCCACCGAGTGTGATGCGACTAGACAACTCTACGGATTCCGAAAGATAAAATGTGCGCTGGCTGAGAAATACTTTATTTTGCGCGCTTGGACTTTCTTTTAGCTGCTGTTACTGCAGTTACGCATACAGACAGTCAATGGGTAAGTATGTAAATGCACATGCCTCTGACATAGATTATGTGGAGACCAAAACAGACATAAATAGGTTAAATAACTTACAGCGCCATAACCTATAAATCTACAGGATTGTTTGCTTGTAATAAGAGTCAGGTTGGTAAAGAAACCGTCACGTGCTGCTCTACACAGATAATTATGTGAAAAGGGCTTTGATATAATCCCACTGCAAATCATAATTTTACATCACTCTTTTCACGTGATTAGCACGTGCAGTCAGCTTATATACACTTCAGAATAACGTGTTCGCGTATCCAAACGAAGATTCAATCAAGTGTTTCTAAGCGTCGCATCAAGAAGGGGTATTTCTTCCTATGTAGGCAATGAATAAAACCTCACATGCCACCCGATTTTACCCGCGGAGAGACTAAATCTGGCAGGCATTAACTAGAAACATTTGTTCATCATAATTCTGCTTATTCCATTACTGTTACCTTCCTGATGTCAGGCACGAAACCTGCATTTAAAAAAAGATGTGACCACTTAACAGGACATGAGGTGTTTATAACAGTCAATATTAATATTACTGTCTTCTGGGATCTGATGCTATGTATTTTGGCAAAGAGAAACCAAAGTTTCAAAGAAATCTACAGCCTCCAACTTTAGGGTAGAAGAGTTTCCGTCCTCCACGCAGTAGGTTCCTTCAGAATGCGTCACATCCTAAAATATCGCCTTCAATGAAAACTTGTTTTTTCCCATACTTTATAGTTCATGACAGATAGAAGTGCCTTATTAATGTCAAAGTAAAGCAACCTTTGCGATAAGTAATACGTCATTACATAATACGCAAAATAACCATTCATCGATATGCGTAACGGTTCTGAGTCTCTTTCGTTGAGCAATACGTGCAAGCAGTTTCAGTTCTGACCTACATTTAAGACACATTTATTGACATATGAACGATGATGTATCCATCTACTGTTGTAAAACCTCTAACGGAACATTTGACTGCCCAGAAGGGCCAGAGTTTCTGATCAAGCTTTATTTTCCTTTCTGTTAAAATCTTTGCGAGTGATAAAATCGAGAAGAATGAGATGGGCTAGGCATGTGGCGCGTATGGGTGAGGAGAGGGCGGTGTATAGGGTCTTGGTGGGGAAACCGGAGGGAAAGAGACCACTGGGGAGACCTAGGCGTAGATGGGTGGATATTATTAGCAAGGATCTCCAGAAGGTGGGATGTGGGTATATGGACTGGATTGGGCTGGCCCAGGATAGAGACAGGTGGCGGATGCTTGTGAGTGCGGTAATGAACCTTCGGGTTCGGTGAAATGCGGGGAATTTCTTGACTAGCT
>Ga0123352_10012979_pt1 | contig 13203 bp, 7 predicted proteins | sample TergutLab28metaG_FD_89700 | JGI IMG/M metagenome (GOLD analysis project Ga0123352, IMG submission 89700) | Labiotermes labralis P1 segment gut microbial communities from Petit-Saut dam, French Guiana - Lab288 P1 | ecosystem: Host-associated > Arthropoda: Insects > Digestive system > Gut ... | reverse complement strand
CAGCCTACACAACACAACAAGTACTCGCTAGCTCCTGAAGATGGACGTATTAACGTCTGAAACATGTTGAGCAATATATAATAAAGCAAGTGTCATCTAGTTGGTCAACCTTTATTCAAAGTTTTCAACAAATGTTTGCATTTGAAATGCCGGAATTTCTGTATGGAATCCCTGTGTAACGTACAGCGCATTTCTAAGTTGAATTCAAATAGTTTGGCCGCTCTATTTCTTCTTTTGGCTTGCTTTCTTCTTGGGGCAAGTCTTGTTCTTGTACACATTTCTTCGTTGCCATGCAACTTCGACCAACGATTCTGGAACTCTGAAAAGTTGAAGTTTTATTTGTTCTTCAGTTGTGCATTCCCAGATAACTTCAGATATGTTCACCGAAGAATGAAGGGGCAAGCGAGAGTAAATGTGGGTGTTTATACACCCTGCAAGCACGGACTTCTTCTTTCAAATTCCTCTTCAAATATCAGTCAATTTACGAAATAAAAAGAAGCGAAAATATCTTCGGAACCTTTAGAATCAGGGACCATTCAATGTGACATATAAAAGTGCAGAATTTCTAATGTTTTGGTGAAATTGGTACGTTTGCTTTTTCATTTTTATGAAAAACCTGATTCAGATAGACTGCAGATTGTAGTTTATTATGGCGGTGCCTTTCACGTCCACAGATACTATGTCCCAGCCAGTTGCTGCTTGTGCTTGGAGCATTTCAACTTCGCACGTCATAACTGTCGTAGTCATCGATAGAATCATCTACCTGTATTACGTCTGTTATTGATACTAAAAGACAAAGTTGTCTTTGTGCGTAGTTAAGCACCACGATGTAAATAAACGTTAAAAAGTTAAAGGGTTTCCTTAACCTGCATAGAAGACAGAGAAGGGGAATAGAAGTATACCTCCATCCAGTCTGAGACTTGGTAGTAATTGGGTAGTGGGTGGTAAAGTTCACACCCCTGTCGCTGTACCTCCGGGAAGAAGCCTTTTTACCCATTTTACGGATGGCAACTTGGGCCCCAGTGCCGTTCTGGACGGATGTGGTGAAAAGAAAATATCTTGTTTCCCCCGGGGTTCGAAATCCGGCCCTTCAGTATATGTGTAGTTGCACAGATTCGTAATCATAATATTATATGAATATAAACGTTTAGCGTCATGCTTCCGCTGTTTTACCTCCGCACCCTGAAGCCCATGGAACAGAACGGTTAGGGGGTACCAGAGAGATTCTGGGACGATAAAAAGAAGAGAAAAATCTGAGCTCCTGTCTGGAATAAAATACCGATTCCACTGCAGTCCAATCGACAGCAGGGTGCCTGTGCCGACAGACTGAATTACTTAAGTTTAGAAGCAGTTTTTAACTTTCAGCCATGCAAGTTGTAAGTTTCCATGGAAAAATACCAACTGAGAATTCTTTTACCTTAAAATTTGGCATTTAATGGGCGTATGTTTACACAAAGAGCAGCAGAGTCCGTTTGGAAGGGCTAAGAGTCTGTCAGTTTGTGAAGATGCCCCCCAACTTTTATGGCACGGAACCTCATGTTTCATTACATTGTTCACTATACGTCACCACTGATCCATATTCTGGACCAAACCGGACATTATATTCCTATCTGCGGACAGCTCTTCAAAGTGGCATTTTCTTTTCAGCTTCGTCTACTAAAACTTCATGCATTAAATTTCCCTCTCCCTTCCTTCAACGTTGCAGTTCTCATTAACTTCAGCCTCTTCGGTCTGGTCGCCTTATTAATATTTGGTGGATAGAACGAATAACGAAGTTCCTCATTAAGTAAGTATAAATCATTGCTTTCGAGTATATAAGTTTAAGAGATTGATCAGTGCGAGGTGTGAGATTCTGGCAGCGGCTTTGCTGGACTTTCAGGTCGTCTGGGAAATGACCCTCTGTCGTTGCTTTCGAAACATCGGAAACTGTTGGTCCAAGGACGCAGTGTTACATATTATAAAACATGAGTCGTTTATGACAAGTTTTGAGATTTACTGACCATGCATCTCAGTATAATCTTAGCAATTGACCGACTTAAAGCACAAATTCTTGTTTTATAATAAGTTTACTAAATTCCTCTAAATGTTTCGAGCACAAAAGTGCTCGAAACATGTAGAGGAATATAACAAACTTATTATACAACAAGAATTTGCGCATTAAGTTGTTCATTTGCTAAGTCTATGCCAATGTAGTCACAAGGCCTGAGTTCGTTCTTGGACCAACTCTAGTGATAACAGTAAGTTGTGTTTCGTGTTAACATGCCTGAAATATGAACAGTGGTATTCACCGGACATCGAGTGTGGCCATTTATATGTATGCGGTGTCGTACGTTGGGCTGCAGCCTGTAGATGATAGACTTTCAGCAGAAAGATGCAGCGGAAACTACATAACTTGTAGTTTAAACAAAACACTGACTGCTGATTATATTATTTTGTAGACATATTGTAAAATAAAATTAAACAGTAAAACTTTTTCGCTGAAAGACACGAACAGAACATTTATTATGCAGTAAAAGCACAGTTAAATTGAAGAGCATAGGAGAGCTTGAACGTTTTCACATATCCTGATTGCATTTCATTTCGATGGTTAGAATCTTTCTAACCCCCAAAATGAAAAAGCTATCCAGAAGCAGAAGGCTCTGTGTTTATGTACGGTTTAAGCCCACTTTATATTAGTTCAGGTTTTGTGGGAGAATTTGACGTTTAGGTGACCGTGCATCGTGATAAATTCTTATGATAAAACCAACTAGATGCATTAATTTCTCAAATTTATTTTTGGAATAAAAATCTACAAGTTTCGGACAGTTCCTCTGTCCATCATCAGAAGTTTCTCACCGTACACACAGCAATGGTGTACGTCATACAGGTTTGATGTATGACGTATACCATGCTGTATGCAAAACTGTATGACAGCTTGCGAGCGAGCTGTCATACAGGTAAGCTGGTTAAGGGCAAGTCCATGTCCCGCTCCAGTAAGGCTGGATTGCAGTTTCCAGTAGGTCGTATTCATCGACTTCTTCAGAAAGGCAATTACGCCGAAGAATCAACTATTAGACTTTTTGCTGATGACTGCGTGATTTACAGAAAAATGATAAATAATGAAGACATGGAGAAATTGCAGAAAGACCTGGACAGGCTGGGGGAGTGGGCGGTTGAAAATACGATGAAAATAAATCCAAGTAAAGTAAGGCAATTCGCTTCACGAGAGCTAGGGTAAAGGATCCACTAAATTATTCGTTAATGGACACATTAATACCGGTAGCGAGCAGTTGTAAATATTTAGGAATAATCTTACGCAGCGAATTAAGCTGGGCGGATCAAGTCAACTACAAGGTGAAAAAGGCCTGGAAAGCACTGCATTTCACAATGCGAATATTAAAAAGGGGTAATAGTAATACCAAAAGCTTAGCCTACATGTCACTTGTACGTCCGATTCTTGAATATGGGGCCGCGTGCTGGGATCCGTACAGGAAGGGACAAATGAGTGTGATAGACAGGGTGCAAACAAAGCGGATAAATTTGCACACCATACGAGCAGTTCGAACTGGGACACTTTGGCGTCGCGTAGAAAGTTATCACGCATATGTGTCCTCTTCAAAGCATACTCTGGAGAACGGGCGTGGAAGGCTATAAGTGACAGACTACAAAGGTCACACTATCTAAGCGGAATAGATCATGAACGGAAAATTAGGAGTAGGAGGCAAAGGACGGATGTAGGGAAATATTCTTTTGTGGATAGGACCTTCCAACACTGGAACCAATTACTGGCAGAAGTGTTAATAAATCTCCCCTGCAAACCAATCACTTTTAAAAAGAGGGTAAAGAAAGTGATAATCGAGGTGAGTTAAAGGAAGATAAAGTGTGTTGGAAATCATCTAAAAGTGTAGAGAAGCGAAGTAAAATGAAGTGAAAATTTTCCAGAAGTGCAGTGAAGTGAAGTGAAGTGAAGTGAAGTGAAGTGAAGTGAAGTGGAGTGCAGTGTAGGGAAGGGGGGAAAGACGAGACTTTATGGGAAAAGTTTATATGAGTAGTAAAGTGATGAGAAGTGAAGGGCTGGGGTGAAAGCGCGAGTAAAGTATGTGTGGGAAAAAATACTAGAAACTGTATACAGTACTTTCTTACCTTGGTGTTGTTTACCTTTTCAATTTGTTGTATTTTAAGATGTCTAGTGTGTATTGTTGTTAGTTGTCTTGTGTGTATTGTTGTTAGTTGTCTTGTGTGTATTGTTGTCATCTTATGTGTGTTTGTTGTACTATGTGTGTGTGTATTGCTGTTTTTACTTTAGATGCCGGACTGCTGGCTAGAAGTCAGTATTCGGATGGTCCTGCGACCGGCCACCTCAACACAGGTTTTTCTTGGTTTCCCTGTGCCTTAAAGCAAATGCTGAGATGTTTCCCAAGATTCCAAGTTGCCGCTACATGCTTCTCATGTAGCCCCCGACTTAAATTTATTAGCAACCAATTTCATATTTGTATACGTGTAAAATAACCACCGCCACCGGGTGACAACCCAACTGCAGTTAATAAATATTATGATACAGTTTCGCTGACAGCTTGCGAGCAAGCTGTGAGCAAACCTGTATGACATATACCATTGCTGTGTGTACAGTGAAAAACTCCTGATAATGGACAGAGTAACTCTCCGAAACATGTAGAGTTTTATTCCAAAAATAAATTAGAGAAATTAGTGCATCTAGTTGGTTTTATTATAAGAATTTATAAGAATTCAGTTGGGGAGTTATGTGATCCATATAGTTACAGTTATTTTAGCACAGTACTTTAATGAATTCATTGACTTTTCTAAGTCTGTCTGATAGTTCTTTTGTTTTTCATATAAGGATGTAATTACAGCTTTTGAACGAGAAATCTACACGAAATTAAAAGTGCTTCATCTCCCTAACAGAACAAGATTTTGCTGAACTGGTATTGTGATGTGCATTTTCAGAGCCGCAGCAGTTTGCAAATTAATTTCTGCTCACTTGTGAGACTAACTAGATTTAGAGTACCTTTTGAATGCGACCCAAATATCATGAACTACAGGGCTCTTTGCATTTATTTCCCTGTTTTTTTTCTAACTTCTTCAGTCCAGTGTTCTTGGTTTTATTCGTGGTATAGGACGATAACCGAATTAAAACGCGGACATTGTAGTGAATATCACTATGTTATAGAGTTAAAATCAGTCTCATATCATGTCCCTGTAAACACATGTCTTTGTGGTAGACATTTATAAATGACCCTGTAGAGTTTATATATTTTTTTCTGAGACTGGATTACCTTAAATTTCCACGAGAACTTGACTCTGCTAAAGCTGCAAAAGTGTAGCACATTTCAGCCCTTCGAGTTCTGAAGTTTTGAAAAGTTCAGATGGCACAAATGGGATATTGCGAGCGGCTAGATCTGCTGACCTATGTGAAACAGAGGACGAGTTCGAATATCCAGCGATTATCTACAGCTGTCCTCCCAGCGGTCTTCTTAACTCGAAGCCATATTCCTCTGGAATACTGGAAATGCGGACAATTTATTTTGCGACATTTTATTAGATATGAGCACAAAATGCGGGATGTCGGTCTTGGCAGTGGCCAAACACGCTGCACGAGAATTGTGGGGGAAAAATATTTTCACTATAGTTAAACGATACTAATTTTAGAGTGGGAAAATAAAATGACCCCATTTTGAGAATGTAATTAATCTGGAAAACTGAATTTTTGTCAGGACCACCTGAAACTACGAAATAATAGTAGGTGTAAGTATCAGGCCTGTCATAGAGACAAGAAGTAGTGCAATGCTTTTCTACCTTCCTCTTTTGATATTTGTGATTTAATGCTAATCCTTCGGTGACTCAGTTGAGGTTAACTTTAACACTGAATGCAAATAAATTAGGGCTTCTAAAAATTTTACCTTTTTTTTCGGTTTCCATACTGCAAATTGTATTACGGAATATGCATCTTCTTTTCAGTCGGATGTGATTATTTTTACTTAATTTGCTATTAAACGCACGCACCGGTCACGTGATTGCCACTGGACTTAAGCGTGTAACATTTTTAGCGATCGTGGAGTCTTAATTCGAACTGTTTTATCTTTCCCGTATGTGAGATGTGAAATTCTGACAGCGGTGACTATGAGGAATACTGTCTCCCGGAATGTTAAAATATGTAGTCTCGTTTTAATTTCCAAACTTTTGTGACGGTGTCACATCCCAGAAGACGGGTTTCTTGTCATTATTAATGCTAGTTGTAGAAGCGGGGTGATAACTGAATCTTGAGCAGTGTTTAATGGAGCAGATGTATTAGAGTACGACAATAGATCAGTACGTCGCAATATCGGAAGGCTAATTTGCACGGAACCGGAATTCTTGGAGAAAATCTGGCCCGGTACCCATTTTTTCACAATAAATCCCTTATTGACTGCTCTAGGATTGAACCCGGGTGTGCACTCTCAGCATCTGTTTTGTGTATTTTTTATTTGTTTGGCGCATCAGTCCCCATTGTGCCAGGGCCTCCTCATTCACGAAGTTTTTAGATCAGACACACGATGCACCACAGTCTGTAGGACTCCTCTGGACGAGTGATTAGCTCGTCGCAGCGACCTCTGCCTGACAACACACAACACTCACAATAGACATGCATGCCCCCGGTGCGATTCGAACCCACAATCTCAGCAGGCGAACGGCCTCACACTCTTCACCTTAGACCACGCGGCCATTGGGACCGGCTTTTTTTGTGTATGTGCAGGTATTTAATATTTAATTTCGAATGTTCAAAAACGTGTCTTTGATATTAGTTCCTTTAAGTATATCAGCGTTTGCAGAGCAAATAAAGATGCTTATGTGTGTTATAAATGAATGATTTAAAAGTGTCATTCATCTTTATATAGTTCGTTCAACTCACACGGTTGACTCCAGACTAGTTTATGCTACTATCTTGTCAGAGGTGTGCCATTTTGTTATTATTTACTCATGTTGGTACCACTGGTAGTCGATCATGATTGATCATCCGTGATAAGATGGCAACCGATAAGTCGGCGGTTTGTGTGGGACTTGTCTTTAATTCACATAGTGTCATCCCGTCGCCGGTGTTAGTGGCCGAGAATGTTGTGTTACAGTAAAATGTTGTGTTATAAAACGTGAACCATGAAGACGCCGTCTTGTATCGTCACGCTGCTATTCCAAGGTACCAGTCTGTGTGGCGGTAGACGGTAGTCGTCATATACAGTGGAGCATAGAGTTTGCAGGTTTTGTAACTAGAACATGTTTTCGGAATGTTTATTTACGTGTTTTAATAAAGAATTCTTAGCAACTAGCGTCGTGTAGACCCACACACATGTAATTATATTGGATTTTTATATGGCTTTCTCCCACGTTTGTACTCTGAAACTGTTGAGGTATCAACCTTCTTAGTTTATAATAAAACGTAGCAACCGAATGCACTCTCGTGGTGCATCCACGTAAGAACTGCCAAGCCAGCATATTCCAAGGTCAGTCTCCAGAATGAAGGGCTGTCCAAAACTATAGGGAACGGAGGGTCTCGATACTGCTTCACAGTCCGTTACCTAAAAGCTTACCTTATCCAAGGACTAGATCATAGTGATCTCGTAAAATTTTGTGGTTAACAGTAAACCCTGGTGTTAATATTACCGTTACAGAGAAGAAAAAGTTTGAGGCACGCTATTAGGGCATCTGTACAAGTTATCATCACTGGAAATTACTACTGTCAGGCCACGGCTGCCATTCATCCAGTGATTACTTAGAACGAGATTCGTTATAATTGTACCTGTAGACTTGCATTTGTAGACTGTATATTGAATTGTGCTGTACAAAGGGCACAGGTGTGGCAGTGCTTGTCGGATACCACACTGTTGTTTTATCAGCCACGGGATCAAGTTTGAGAATCATACGGGCTGGACATTCGAGGAATGCTGCTTCGATTCCTGGCAGAAATAAAAGTTTGCCTCTTTTTTGCTAAAGCGTCCGAACCTAATCTGGGCCCCACACAGTCTGCTATTTAGTGGGTACCTGGGGCTTGTTTCCCAGGTGTAAAACGACCAGGGTGTGACTGATCACTGACTACTATCTAGTGCTGTGATTAGGAATGAGTGGTGCTGTAACTCCACTGCCCCATTTGCCTTCATGGCGTGCAGGACATTTTTACCTTGACTGCATCACTGCGATGTTCTACAGTCCTTCATAAGTTGCCGCGTACATTCATGGTTTGATAGTGAGTGTTAACTGTCATTAATACCGTATACTGTTTTTCTCAACTGGTGGGAATTGACGGTCGGCAGGGTGGGAAGTGAGATGTCAGAAATAAGATCTACTACTACTGATCAGCATAATACTAAAATGTACATAATTTTGGGAGTGCACGTCTGCCGAGAAATACACTTTGTTTTTAGTGTGATGTGATGCATAGGACGCAAAAGAGTGCGTAAGAGGCTAGGCTTCTCGGCTGTACTACAAGGGAGCACTCCGTGTAGTCCTGTGTGCTTTCGCGTCAGAAAAGTGAAGGTAAACTCAGCGCATTTGCTTTGGTGCGAAGTTTCTTCTACATTAATCTGTGTAACAGCATCGCTGGATCTGATGTATGTTTCTGTGTCTGTCTTAATGATTACCTGCTTTACCTTATTATGCGTGTACACTAACTCCATGGGGTGTAGCCGTCCTTGACAACCAAATAGTTACCCAGCAGGCAAAGAAACCGCCCTCCTTTTATGGCACTTGTAGGTTCGTTATGGTATTCACAAGTGTCTGCCGCTAACCACTTGAATCAAGTCCATTCCTCTCTCCTATACTTTTAAGATCTGTTGTAATATTTTATTCCAATTTACGCCTGTATGCTTTAATTTTTTTGACTAGAATTCTGCATACATTTCTCATCCCGCTGTAACATGTTGCATATCCCTACGATATTACCATCGTTAGGTGAAGAAATACATTTTTTGAAACTTTTCGTCATGTTTTCTCTTCGTGCCTCGTAGTAGTTGCTGTTATGTTTGTAGTGTAAGACAGAATATTTATCTAATTTTTGAAACCCGTACTATGTCGAGAAGGGTTTTGAAAGACCAAGTGCTTCCACATGTGTTGCCATTACCATTAATTCTTATTTCTGTATTTATTCATCGTAGTCCTACGTAGAGGTCACACAAAGGTCACTCTGACAAAATAGTAATTTAAATATTTAGATGTAATAAAACATTAATAGTGTACACGTTGAAACATGTTGTGATAAATGTAGGTGCTTGTGACAACTATTTTTAATCATCAGTATCTTTGAGGTGTATTTTGGAAGGATCAGTGTAAGGAATATATTTAATTTCTACAGTGATGTTCTGTGTCCACATTTACAATCATAGATTTCGTTCAAGTGTATGTTAATTAACGTTATTGTTGTAGTATTACTTATTTTTTGTATAGCATTTTTTACCTCGCGTTACTCTTCATGAAATCCTGATATCAGTGACATCTGGCTGGGTTCTTGAAAGCAGAAGCAGAGATGCGAATGCTTGGAGCAGGGCTCTAGTCATTACAGTTATTTCCATATGCATGAGGACCGTGTCTGTTCTCAAGTTGCTCAGGCCTCAACAGGGCTTTGTAAGGAGACTTGTTTGTAATGGCAGAACATGTGAAAGCCACACTCTGAATGCTGCATCGTTCTTTAAAATATTGCTATTTGTTTTATTTTAAAACCAAAAACGTCGCACTCAGGAAATTGCTATTACAACAGTGTGCGGGGAAATGTTTGTGCTACTGGCTGGTCTATAAATTGAATGCAGACGTCAAATGTTTTGGCAAAATGTATCGTGATTTCCGTCAACCTTGCCGAGGAGAACGGTACAAAGACGTTAGTTAGGATACCAAACTGGTAGGTGCTCATTTTTTTCCCAGTGAAAGTTTAAGAACGTGAATTTGTCCCGAAAAAATCCCGTGCTCGGTTGACCATTTAGAATGCTCTGCATTGTATTCAACCACGGAAATGGATCTTTTGTCATTTTTCAATGACACTTCTTCAGTCACTGATACTGCTTGTTTTCGTATTGCAATGATGGTACTTGACATCGAGGTCTATCTTTTTTTTGTTAAACATTTCTGTTATAAGGTAAGTACAAAGAAATGAGTCCAGGGGGATAGGTCATCAGATGGTCAAGAAATGTCGCGCTCCGCGTGGAACCATGAGGTGATGTTACGCATTCATAAGTACCAAAAACTGGACCCTGTTCATATCCAGACAAATCCCATTGTTCTGTTAGACGCATTTTAATATTATCCTATCTATGCCTAGTCCCGCAAGTGATTGTCAGCCTTTCAGATTTTCCATCTAGGGTGTGTTTCCATTTCACATGTCCCACACGAGTGCGAACGTGACATCAGTGACATAATGTCTCATCCAGTTACAACTGAGCTACAATTTGCAAAAAAATTATGTTTATAGTTACGAATAAATTCACTCTTTAATAAGTCGCTCAGTCAATTTATGCTAAACGCGTTTCTAGAGGATTGATTATGATCAAGCGATAATGTTAATTATATTGCAAGGCGGTGTATTTACGATATAGGTGCATTTCCGATGGGGACCGCGGTGGCACAGTGGTTAAGGTACTGAACTACAAATGGGAAGGTCGCTGATTCGATCCCCATTGAAATTTTTCATTGATATAAAATCCTTCCGATCGCACTATGGCCCTGGGGTCGAATCAGCCTCTAACAGAAATGAGTAACAAGAGCATTTCCTGGGGGTAAAAGCGGCCGGTGCGTAAGGCTGAAAACTGTGCCGTTGTCATGAAATCTGGGAACCTTAACTTCCTGGAACCGTCTGGGCTACTCCAGGCCTGTAACGGGACTGCTTTACTACATTTCCGATCATTCTAAGGTTTGACGAATGTTTTTCGCTTCGTGGTGTTGGTAGAACTTACCGCACTGTGTTGATGCGATGCGGAAGGCTTGTTGAATTATCTTCGTTATTTTCATCTAAATTTTTCTTGTGGAAAGGTGAATATTTCTGTTTAGCTGTTTGTCCTGTCATGGAACTGTGCAGTTTTTATTTCCTGACTGAAAGTATTAGTGTCATGTTAGAGTCAAAAGTTTTGCCCTCGATTTCCGACATCCACAACATGTTTGGTGTGTGTGACAGTTACTTCCATCTCTTCACACAGTTTGGTATTAATTGGTTCCATCTGCTACTCTGCCTCGCGTAAAGTTTCGATCAGGTGCAAAACTAACAGCTCGGTTGGAATAGCGTAATCAATCTAGGGACTAGGTTAAAGACTGGAGGATCCGGGTTTAAAGTTTCAAATTATCTTTCTGCAGAACGTCCAGAAGTGCTGTGAGGCCCAACCAGCTCTGTATTCAATGGACATTGGACTTCTTTTCCGAGTTTAAAGCGACCGGGTCGTGAAGATTACCACTCATCTTCTACAGCTGAGTTTAATATGAGTGGAGCTGTACTGTAATGTGCCTGTATGCTTTCCTGGTGTGGACAGGGACAAATTTTCATCCTTTATACAGTTTCAGTCTGAAGAAAAATGTTGTACAGAATACATATAAGGTAAAGTGATCCCTTTACAGGCCCGGTGTGGCCCAGAGGGTGGGTAGAGTTATAGCTCTACTCTCCCATGACCGCGGCACTAGAAGGGGGTGAGTGGTCAGCAGCACGCCCCGGCCGCACTTTACCCCCGGGAAAGATCCGGTACCCATTTTACAGGAGGCTGGATGGGCCCCAGGACGGATCTGGACGGGCGGAAAATCTCGTCCCCACCGGAATTCGATGCCGGACCGTCCAGTCCGTAGTCCGTATACCGACTGAGCTACCTGGCTCACACAGAATTCATATTCACACTAAAATTTGGCGTCAGGTACAGTTTCGAGGTTAGTCAAGGCTAGCGATCGCACATGGGGGAAGATAAATTTATTCGGCCAGATATCCATTTTCAAGTTCCTGGTATCATGGGTGAAGTTAAGCCTTAAGATAGCCGTTCACACTAATTCAAAGCATGCATTTTACAGTATTTTACCTTGGGGTCTAACCATCAAGGTAGACCATTGATATGATCTTCAGATTAGAACAAATTAAAAGAAATTAAATATTTAATAGCCAAGTATTCGGGAGGACCACTGCGTTCGCCTGTGCCTTTTGGCATCTTTGCTAGTAGGCAGATGCTAACGTGAAACCACTGACACTTTTCTTGCTGAAAACCAGTAGTGTCAAACTAATTATTCTACAGAATATATCGGATGTTGAGGCAATGAAACAAGCTTCAGGTGACTTTAAATTTCCTTAAACCCAATTAGTAGGTACTTATTCTTAGGAAATAGGCATTAAGAGTTTGTGAAATTGTGAAGACTGGAAGAACTGAAAAGACAAGCAATGTGCATATAACGGTGTACTGAGGCATGTTCGTGCAACCATTGTTGCAGTGGAAAAGAAGTAATTGTTACTTATTCTGAGCCTACGTTTGTAGCCCTAGGTATCCAGCATGCAGCGCGCAGGCGCCACATTATCATTTGTGGTCTGTCCGGCTGTACAGTATTTTTCCACGTTATCTCACAAAAGCACCACCTTTGAAAAAAAATTTCTTGAACATAAAATGTATGTTTGATTTCCTCTACAAGTTTTGTCTGAAACATTTTTCATTCTAAGAAGAACTGATCGAAATATGATTAAAAATGGACATAGGTCTTCATGTAAAGTAACCGTTCTCTTTGCCAGATTTTAATGGAACTTAAATTTTCTCGACAGATTTTCGAAAAATTCTCAAATATCAAATTTCACGAAAATCCTTCCGTTGAGAGCGGAGTTGTTCCATGCGGACACACGGACGGACGGACATGACGAAGCTCTATGTCGCTTTTCGAATTTTTGCGAAAGGGGCCAAAAAATGCAATCGTCGCCGTCATAGTCTTCATCATCATCATCACCTTCATCATCCTCAATATCAGTATCACCGTTTCAACGGATATACAAGTAAGTAAAGGAGTTTCAAATTGCCATTACCAGGCTCCAACATCATTTTTCAGTCGTTTAGGAGTATTTAACAGTTTTTTGTCACCTGGGAATTTGTTTACACTTACTCAAGGTTTTTTTAATTCGAAGTATACAGGGTGTTTCAAAAAGAGCTTTACAACTTTGAAAGCGTATAGAAATTTATACAGAGGACATACACAACGTTTTGAACTGTCAAAATGTAGCAAAACACACCGAGTTTTACCTCGGAT
>Ga0123352_10012975_pt1 | contig 13205 bp, 4 predicted proteins | sample TergutLab28metaG_FD_89700 | JGI IMG/M metagenome (GOLD analysis project Ga0123352, IMG submission 89700) | Labiotermes labralis P1 segment gut microbial communities from Petit-Saut dam, French Guiana - Lab288 P1 | ecosystem: Host-associated > Arthropoda: Insects > Digestive system > Gut ... | reverse complement strand
GTGGGGAACCGTTGCGCTGACCACGTGACACCCCTCTATCCGCAAAAGTTGGCACTAACTTCGCCGACCGGCAGCGGCCGCTCTGTCGGTATAGTTCGCGTGCGGACTAAGGCCACGGAGTTTCGTGTTAGTTTTAGTCTGCTGCGCTGCTCATCTTCAACAAGGATTCTGCCTTGAAAAAATATTTTGTACCAGCGAAAGGCTTGTGCTGTTGACATTGCATGATCACCAAAGACCTGCTGAAATTTTCCATATGTCATGGTGGCAATTTCACTGAGTTTAACAAACAAAAGATGGCATACATACTGCTGCGTGATGTTCCGTGCGTCCATTTCCATGACAAGGTTCACAAACATATCCTGACACTTCCAACACCTACTCCACACTAAGGCATTGCAAAGCCAAGCCACTGCAAGTGGAGATGGAGGAAGGGCTGTCTGTGTTAGTGGGCTGCAGTATTGCCAGGACAGCTAGGAGAAAATTAATCTCATTACTTAATTGTCAGACCCCGTATGTTCCTCTTTCCCAGATCTTCGAGAAGAGTCTGTTGACTCATCTAGTTAATGCTCAGTTGATCCTCCATCAATTTTTGTGTCACTTGATGGTCTCTGGCCAACAATTTGTAACCTTCACAGTTTGTCTGGATTTTGGGCAACTGACAGCCACCCACCTGGCATCATCTTCCAAGTCCTCATGCCCTTCTCATAATCTTTTAAACCATTCAAAGATACACAAAGTATAGAGCTTCATTTCCACAAACAATTGCAACCACTTAACACACTTCTGCAACTGTTTTCCCCCCACATTTGAGATAACCCTTGATGTATATTGTGCTGCTCCACAACAACAAACAAAAGCACAGCTTATGTGTGGGGCTCCTATGGATAAACTGAGTGAGCTAGTCACAGGCAGTCACAACCCAAAGTAACAGAAACTGGCTGCAATTGGTGTATGCACCAAACTATATGCGCAAGAAAGCATCCATTCTGTAACTTTATTGTTTGATCACACAGTCTGTTCTAGAAACCACACTCTGAAAAACTCAATAAACGAGTGAATGACAATATATATATATATATAGTCATTATGTATGTGTGTGTGTGTGTGTGTGTGTGTGTGTATATATATATATATATATATACATACTTGTTTTGCAAATAATCTGTGCAAGATCAAGCAGCATGTATAACAAGCACTAATGAGCACTCATATATATATATATATATATATATATATATATATATATACATACATACATATATATGAGCGCTCATTAGTGCTAGTTTTGTATCCACCGAAGAAACTATTCTAATCGGGCGTATCTCAGATGTTGTCCAGTCAGGGCGTGGATCTGATTTCACTGCTTAGAAGGAGTGAGGAAGCGGTGATGGCTATACAGTGTTACTTTCACAGACTTCCATAGATAGTCTTTACTAATATTTAGTAGTCACACACAAGCAAGAGGAGACTAATTAGGCAGCACTGCTGCTGCCGGACTCACCAGGTGATGTTGCGATGTCTTGTCCCAAAGACTGCTTGTTCTACAGTGACTGCATAATGCAATGTAAGACTTCAAAAAAATACAAATGATTCACCACCAATTGACAGGTCCCACAAACACAGGTAACCTTAAGTGCTTAACCTTGCACCCCAGGCCACTCTGCAATTGTGGCAGGCATGTGTGTACAGAATTCTTAGAACTATACCCTTGACTTGTGTGACATGAGTTCTAGAGCTACAAGAGTATGAACAAACATATGGCAATACACATCAATAAAATGATTACAATAAAACAGTAACAGAGTGCATGCTGGCATAACTATGCAACACTTGTTATACATGCTACTTGATCTTGCACAGATTAACTGCAAAACAAACACAAACCTTTTAAAAATGGTGTTTCGTTACTTAGCATGCTCTTGGAATGATGTTTATGCAGAAAAGCAGTACAGTTAATACTGAGGCAGTAAAGAAAATGAACTTCACTTATCACTTCCCATACGAGGAGTGTTCTCGCTAAAATATTCTTTGGCTGGGCAACTAAAAAACTTCTCGCAATAAAACATTAAATAAGAAAGTCATCCGTAAGAAAAGCTACATATTACGGTCATTTCAACAGCTTATAGCATGGCTGATCTGAAGTTTTCAGTAAGATGTTGATGACAATTACTGGGGTAAGGCCATGTTAACTGCAAACAAAACTGGTACAAATATTTTAATCTTTAATATCTGACTTCACATAAACACAATGTTTTGACCATCAGAAGTCCAAATGTTAAAACTTTAACCTCTGATTCAGCAATATCATGAGGTTTCAACTGCTGACTTAGAAACAGTACTTTGTAAATGCTGTGTAGCTATATTTACGTACTGGCACTGTGCCAAATTTCATGCACACACACACACACAGCCAGAGGGATTTTTTGCAATACTGCTCCAAGGTCCTTTAAGCAAAACACAGCAATTAACTGAACAAAGTTTTCCTTAGGTCTATTACCACGCCTCAGAATCATACACTTAGTGACACTAGAGTCAATCTGAAGTCTCAAGCCTGTGCTACTCCCATTTCATTGTTCAGGACTGTACAAAATCGTAAGGTATGGGACTGCAGTAGTCTCCAATAGCATAATAATTCCTACCATTTTCCTAAGCTAGTCAACTGGTTCAGAAGTTGAAAGGGCAAACAAGCACAAACATACAAACACAGAATGTCACTGATATGATACACAAATCCATACTCTTTCTTTAATACAAGAAAGCAGGCTTAATAAAAGTATAAAATGGCATATGAAGAGAAGCACTGAATGTATACATGCCATAAACTGTAAATAAAATAAAACATTCCACTAAAGGTGCAATCAAGAACTACCTGTAATGAATGTTAAAAAATTTTAAATTATGAGTGATTAATGGTTAAAGTTCAATAACCATAAAAGTTACATGATGCAGCTAATGTTAACAACACACACCAACAGTATGCAGTTTACTCTGTGGCATTACATACCGTTGACACTGGTACTAATGCCACTTCTGATTTGTAATCTTCAGAATGTGTACTTGGAGACCAGAACCATGTCCGACACTATCAGTATTGGACGGGCAAAGTTTGTAAAATAATAAAGTCATAAATAAGTTACATTATACATATCACTTGTTCAGTTCTAAGATAACAGGTTCAAAATGAGAACCAAATCTGACAGCCATGGCATCACATTCAGGAAAGACACTGTATCTTAGTGTGTGAAAGTCACACCATATAACTCTATAAATATGCCAAGAAGATGAAAGAATTAATTAAATAAGGCCACTGCCTGTAACACAAACAATTATATATAACATGCTTACCTGCTGTGAATAGTTTGTTAATGCAAGACTGTTTGCTTTCTTTCCAGCAAAGCGAGAGATGATTGATGTAAGTCCCCACGAAAATCTAAAATTCAAATCCTCGTGGAAATCAGCACATAGGTTGTCACAGTTCAGACGATATAATATTTCAAACGGTTCTCGTCGAGGCAAAATGTTAAGTGAAACCTGCTTCTTTTCTGCTGGCAGCAGACCTGACATTCGTTCTAGAAATACAGAAAGGGCAATAACCATTTATTTTTCAAGTGCACTATTATTTGGAATTCACATTATGCTTAAAACATATTGAATTGCCCAGCCAGTACAGTCACTGGGTTACTTTGTGCCACAATGATCACATGTTCCTTTTCAGTCATGTAATTCTGTGCCTGGTTTTGTATTATTCCCTAAGTCACTGTTAATGTCACATTTAAATGTGCTTTTCTTTCTATAATTAACCTTTGTCAGCCAGGTATAAATGCCCACACTACTTTGTCACAGCCACAGCTTCTCACACCATAAATGACCATTTAAATTTCTGGTACACAGCAATTTACAAAATAAATTTCCTTACTGTAATTTTACAAACCCAATTTCCAAACAAGTAATGGATTTCTGAGAATGAATCTCTTTATTTGCACACAAATTTCTGAATATCCATTATGTACCAGTATTTATTAGACTGAATCTTGTTTACATTTACCACAATATTTTTGTACAGTTTACCTTCAACCTATGTAAGATTTACATTTACTGTCTGTTTTAAAGTGCCATAAAATTTTGCTTGAAAATGTACATTTGAGGCAATTGTGGCCAACTTAAAAATTACAATGTCAAAGGTGTTACTGTTTATAAATAGACTTTCATTGTCCTTCTGAAGCTAGATGAGTGCTGAAAGAATTCTCTCCCTCAAACCTGTGAAGCAGATAGATGTCTGAAAAAAGAATTTATTCTGCTATATTTCCTGCAGAGCACTACATACAAAATACATGAAGACTAGCACATGGCTCACTAGACCACTGGGCACTACCATTTGAATACAATCCCACATGCAATATCAACAAGTCATCAGATACCACAGTGGCTTACAGAACTTCCTTGTATGACACCAGACAGAAAGATTATGTTTGGTCGGTAAAGCAATAAGAAGGTGACATATGCCACAGGACAGGGTACAAGAATGTGACAGTTTTCTGTAGACTAGTGAGAGAGACTGGACAATAAAAAAATGAAACCCTGTTAAGGAAAAGCCAGCATAATGACTGCAGTTTACTATCCATACCTTAATATTTAAGATTATTCATTCCTGATGAACGTTATGACATTACACAAATCACATCAATCACTATTTACCATTCCACACAACCAGCAACAATGAAGCACCATTATCTGTTTCAAATTCCTCTGTAAAGTCAACTTTCAGTTCTCTGGTGCAGCAGCACACACTTTACACTTCAGAAACCCTGACAGAAAAAAGTCCAATGCTGTCAATTCTAGGGAATGTCCTGGCTGAAGACTGTTGCCAAATTACAAAACTAAGTGGTCTTAAAATGTTCCCCTAAGAAAACCCACATTTTGGTTGGCCATATGGGTCACAGCACCATTCATCTGTAATTGAAAGCCTAACGTTTCACAGTTCTACAGTTAAAAATGCCTGCAGCAAAAGGCAGTGGCATCCACAGTAATATAATATGATATATATATGATATATATGTGATATATGATATATGATACAATATATTCAACTGCAATTGGGTTGCCACCTGGTGGCAGTAGTACAGTACACATTTACACACAAACAATACACAGAACAACACAACTGACACAAACAACACATAGAACAATAGAACAACACAATTCACTAATTCGGAAGAGTGCGGACCATGCCCCATCTTTGCAAGGTATACCCTGGAATTTGCATTGCAACTGAGGAAAAAGTCACGGTAGTCGGAGAATGCCAGTCGGCACAATGAAAACAGAATATACAGAACAGGGCATACATAACAATAAGAATACATAAACATAAGAATAAGAATACATAACTTACAGAATTAAACAAAAGTATACGAAACATGCAACCATATATATAAAACAAAAAAAAGTCTTGGTTGTTTTCCACAGAGAAATAAGGCCTCAACACACCAAATAGTAGAACACCAAACACCATACCAAATGCTTGCCTTTTCACTACAGAAAGTTAGCCACTGGGTGTGGTGTTACAGAGGTAATGGAAACAATTCATGGTACTTCAATGTGGCGAGTTATGTGAACTTCAAATAGCAATTATGAAAATGTATTAGGTCATGTCCAGATGTGAGCATTCTGCCTCAACTTCACAGCGTAGTATAACAGGGATTTGCAGGTCTGGGTGGTGTTGCTCCCATATCCACTCTGTTTGATTCGCTGCAAAGGCTGAACACTGCTGTTGGTTTTCCAGTGTGCATGAAAGGATGTTATATTATGCTGCCAGAGCAAGCTTTAATGTGTTTCTGTGCTCACTGCAATCTTTGCATTGAGCTGGCGATATTCACACATCTTCGTACAGGAGCAGCAAACAGCTGGTGGATCACAGCGCACAGCCCGTTTGCCACAATATGTGCCATCTTGTCTGAAACTAAACCTCAGGGTGAGCAGAATCCTACGTGGTTACATTACACTGTTATGTTGCGGCAGAATGCTCAAGTCTACATGCAGCACTAAATGTCACACCAGCAATCTGGAACAAGTAATCTTCATAAACTAAGGTATAAATAATAAATGGCAATCAATAAGCTACTTATTCCTTAAAAGAGAATGTAAGAAAAGGTCATGTCTTCACACCCCACCCTACACTACTACATTTTTCTATGTATCAAGTAGGAAAAAATATTCTGCCATCACACGTACGGGGAAAAACCTACACGCACATACTATGCAGACTTTACTAACAGTGTAAAACGAATCACTTGTACACACACAATTGTGGCAGCAAATACACCCTGAAATGTGAAAGAACCTCCAAGTTTAAAATACTTTTAAAACCAACTCAACCCAACTAAGTCAACATTAGAAATATATTAACTAGAATCGACATACATCCGTTTAATTCACTCTGCTGCTATGTGGGAAAAATATAATTTTCAAATCCCGTTACTTACTTCCATTGTAAACACCACAACTCATTCATCATCAGTATCAATAATACTGATTAGTTTTGACTGTTTTGTGCTTATTTTAAACCAACAACAACAACAGCAATTTCTCACTAATGCACATTTTTAACAAAATACATGCATATTCTCCAGTATGAATGTCCGACAAATATGGCAGCATTTAATGTCCCAACAGTGTAGCTATGACACTGCACAATCCAAACAGCTGGGCAGCAATATTTCAGAACACAGTGTCTACATATTTTGAGATGGAACACTATTACCTACCTACCAGATTACCAACTGCAAACAAACATGTCAGATCACCTGCTGCCTGTCTTCTATGCTAAATGAATGCAACATCTTCCTACAAAATACTGATCTCAACCTACCAAACTACATGATGTTACAACTGGGAAAACCACAATCTTGATCAAACTATGTTACATAAGTAAATGACATATCAGTATTAATTCGTAAAAGAATATTCAGAATATAAGAGAAATTATGGGCAAAACACCCTTTCCTACAACACCAGCATGTCTGGAATGGCAGGAACACTTTATTTAAAATTGAGACATAAAATATGGATGTGAGAAAGAATGAACAGCATTCTTTAAAACAACATAATTACTTAATAAAATTATTTCTTCCACTGAGTTCTCGGAACACGTCAGTCCATGCAAATTAAATGTTCCATACACTATCAGCTTGTGTGACTAAATTTACAACACTTTTATCCAACTAGTAATATAAAATACATGACACTGAAAGCATATCACTTATCACCTGTCATTTCTCGCTGACTGTTTTCAATGTTCATTGCAAGTGCAGTGGACAACCTTGCACGCAGGTTACTACCCAATCCATTTTCAACATGGTGATGTAGTTCCTTCTTAAACACATTCAGAACAAGCTGTTCAGGGTGGAATGGCAAATTAAACTCATCTACCAGCACAGACAGGCGGCGGATCTCTTCACTTAATGCTTTGGACACCTGAAATTAAGGTAACACTGCATTTCACTGCACTGCGATTAATGCTTTGTAATGGGGTGCTGTGGCTGTCCTACCACCAACACAATTACCTAAAGACGGTATCGCTGCCACCACTTTGGACAACACTATGAGATACATAAAATATATTCTATATCACTACACATAGTACATAAATATTATACCTAAACAGAGAACAATAACCCAATAAAAATGTAAGGTAAAATATAAAGATCAAACTCTGACACATGGCTTACAATTTCCTACCAAGGAACTACAAAAAGGGAAGCCTGTTCACCTCCAGCCACTGCATATTACCTTCCTTCTACTACCCAACCAACTGATTTGGGATACAAACTTACAAAGGCAACCAAATGGGACCAAATATAACTCCTAAGCAATTTGCACAACTTAATTTGGTTCTAGATGAAGTTAACCACGCTTACCTTGCATCATCAAAATCAGCAGTAGAGCCCACATCTTGTAGTCTTACAATTTGAACCACTTCCTACTCACCCGCTTCCATCGGAGGTTCAGTAAAGAATAACTGCTCAACAGCCGCTTCACAAAACCCTCACACACATTCTCATCATAAATCAGCAATTACCTCTGTCACTTAGCAACAGTCTCTTGCAGTGTCAACAGTATTGCTGTTGTCATATGAAGTTTAAGTGATCCAGCCTTCCTGTCTGTCTAGCTGAGGAAAGTACCTAAGCAATTCACCACAATCTACTATCGGCTTATGAAAAATAAAATAAAATACAAAAAAAAACATTTTTTCTAGGGGGCACTAGACATTCATTGTATCTCACTCAATCAGACAATTCAGTTGATACAACTTGCATGGAAACCCCAAACATTCCAGTGCTATCATATGCCTTATGACAGATGACATCATAGGTCTGGTCTGGAGGAGTCCGCTGGTGTCCTTCTTCACTGTCAAGCACATCAGCACTTACATGTTTTGAAGTTTTATGGTAATAAAATTCAATTAAAATCTTCTTGGGCAGATATCTGCATCCAAGTGGAAAAATGTTTCGATGATTCAGATACTGAACCTGTCCCCATCCCCAGGGTACTCGTGATGACAACTTGATGCCATGCTATCCAATATACAAATATATCCAGCTGGTACTGGAGATGGAACACTAGCAGAGTCAAACAATTGATGAATTTGGCCTCAGTTTTTCTATCGCTGACCGTGTTGAATGTTTAAGTATACTGACTATATGCTATAATGCTGGGCTTAACATGAAGCCAGCCTCCCTGTTAAAGTTTTTCAGATGCAATTGCATCTCTACTGCTTCCTTCACCAAATGTTCCAGATAAGTAGCTATCCTATTCAATCTATGGGTTATTTCAAACTGAAGTTCATGTCTTATGTTTATTTGTTCTGCTACAGCAGACTTTTCTGACTCATGTCATAAGTGTCTTCTAGGTTTTTGGCATCTGATTTCAATCATCCTAGACATCTGGCCCCATACATCTCACCACATTCACATGGAATGCAGTACATGCCAGATGTTCTCAGGCCTAGACATTCCTTGATCAGCCTTAAGGTGTTGATAGTTTTCTTTGCCAGAATGTGAACTGTTGTGGTATTATGTTTAGCCAGCAGCCTGCTTGTTTAGTTGGATATGGAATGGTGGTATGGAAATGAGGTAACACCAGCAGGTTTCTTAGTTGTTGTCTGATGCTTGTTCTTGGTGTGTAGGGCTTGCTGGATGACCCAAATGCTCTTTCAATTATTTTTTGAGGTTTGTTTTAGGTGCTCTATTTCTTCCTTGAGGCTATCATAATCATAGCATGAGTGCAGTACAGGACAGTGGACAGAACAGCATTTTGCATGTCCTGGACGATGCTCAGAATCTGAGTGCAGGTACAGGTCTGTATGTGCAGTTTTTCTCTACACTGCATGGCTTAAGTTAGCCATCTGCATTTTTCTTTACTAAGACATCCAGAAACAGTAATTACTGTGAAGATGGGGACACAGTCTATCTCTGAAATGCTGGAACACCTTCACACTCTGTCAAGGCTGCCTGCATGAGAAGATTTCACAGAACACAGAATTTGCATTTAGACAAAACAGTCTCTGTATTTGCATTCAGAAATGTAAGAGTTACAGACTTCCCAAGAGAACGTAAATATAACCCAGAAAGGTATTAAATCATTAAAATAAATTCATATGACAGCTTGCTAGTATCACAGTGTAACCAATCATTTGAGATGACCTGACATCCTGATGATAATAACAGGCTTCAGTGCATGAGAAATTTCACCATATTGCAGAACAACAAATGTGATAGTATTTGGTGGAAATGAAAGAGTTACAGTGAACAGAATGCTGGATAGACAAACAGGCATACAGGCTGCAACTGAAATATGCGAGATGCGATAAGTCTCTTAGAAATGGAAATGTGGAGGAGAAACACAACAGGTTCCACTTAGGTGTGCAACTATAAAACATGCAGATGCAACAGAACAATGTAACAGTTGACCCACAACTGTTAACCGTTGGAACTGATGGGGTAAAAAATGTATCCAGGCTTCAGTCCTAGGTGGTATAAAGTAACAATCTTACCAAAATTGCCATTGCTCAGAATGGGAGCGCAAAGCCACTCTAACAAAACAATTAAAATAATATGCAACAAATGCAAAGAACTATCATGACACTGGCACATTTCATTCATATTTCTGTACTGAACTATATTTCCTTGCAATCAAAAATTTTAGGCATTTCATTCTACACAGATGCATGGGAAATGAAAAATTTGAAGACAAGCAATTTTTTTGTCATTAATTGAGCCCAAGAAACATATAAAAAGAAACATGCTGAAAAAATGTTTTAAAAATATGAGTACAAATGCAGCCAGTACAACAAAATTTGCAAGTTTTACTGCTCCATTATCGAAGGGTTAAAAGACTATGTAACTTGGACCTTCAGTGCAGAACAGATAAAAGATGATGACCCACTGATGTGCACTCCCTGAAACCTATTTCAGGTAACACACTTTTAAATTGGAGATACAGTGCAGAAATCACATGAAAATTATGTCCACAGCATTTGTAAAACTGAACATTATCAAATAGGCAGAAAAGATCATGTTAAGAATGCCAAACAAACTCTATAAAGTACAAGTCAAGAGGACTCTATGCCATAACCAGAGAAAGGGGATGTGGAAACAAGTGTGGTGGACTTATACAGAGAAATATGATAAGCAACAATTAATGGCACTGTACCTATTATTGGGATAAACAACAATTAATGGCAACTGCACCTATATAATGGGATACAGACCGTACCACAATTCCCAAGGTGAAAAGATAAAAGATAAAAGACAGTAGATAGATATTAACATCCTAGACTTAGCACATAGATACCATATAAAACTAGGGATGTAATATAATGAATCCCATTCTAGACACAGCTAGAGATAATGCATGAATAAACTAATGATACTGTTCCAGACCATGCACCCACCACTGACACAAATGAGATCTCGGTCCCACACAAACCCCTTCCCCACACCTAAAAGAAAACGCCCTACATATGTCGTATCTGTTGTAAAGCATTAGTAGCCGAAACCTGTAATTGTGCCTAATGTAGCAGATACCATACTAAACTACTAATAAATATAGTTGTGTTTTGATGATATATATAAACATACCACAATAGTTTTGTTAAGTGTGGTGGAGCCAGAAAAGGCCACAGTGGAGAGACAATTCTGCTGATCATGAAACCAAATAACTGAGTACTAGTGGAGAAAGGTACTGTGTGCATTTGTGATGACAAACCACTTTCTTACATCAAACTGGATACATATGGCAAAGTATCTGCAAGCAGTATGGTGAAAGCTAATTTACCTAGACCCTCTGCATTCAAATGGCTGCCAAATATCACAGTTTTCTGTACATCAGAATGATAAGCCTACCATGCATATTAGCACAGATAGGAACCTCATGGGCATACCTAACAAACCTTCAGGCCAGCTGTGTCAGATTGAAAGATGGGGTTCATTCTTTGTACTGATATTCTGTTGGTCTGTTAGCACATGTAACATTCCTGACTTTAACTGGAATTGGAACACCTCCTTAGAGTCTCCAGGAATAACAAGCCCTCTTCAACTTGGATTTTGTGAACTGAACTCTCCTACAAAAAGATGGACAGTCTAGTGATATCAATGTAGTATAGTTCATATCACACATGGTCCTTGTCAGATGGCATCACTATGATCCTTTGCACCACACTTCAGGAACTTCACATCCAAACTGCAGCAAGTCTGTCTGTATCCAAACTTCTGGTATTTGAAACACTGCACCAGATTTTTAACACCAAGTTCCACGTTGTATCTTGTGTACACACTGACATAAAACCAGAGATTTGAATTTGAAAATGTTGGTCCACATTCTTGATGACCTGGTTAGAATTCAGAGACAAAAGAATCCACAAGTCCAACCTAGATTACTTCCTCAGGGCATCACACCACTTGCTTAGCTTAAAATATGGTATGGGGTGATGTGGCGTGGTGTGGGATGGTACGGTATGGTATGGTGTGGCGTGGTGTGGTATGGTATGGTGTGGCGTGGTGTGGGATGGTATGGTGTGGCGTGGTGTGGTGTGGTACGGTATGGTGTGGTGTGGTGTGGTGTGATGTGATGTGATGTGGTGTGATGTGGTATGGTGTGGTGTGGTGTGATGTGGTATGGAATGGTGTGGCATAGTGTGGTGTGGTATGATGTGGTGTGGTGTGGTGTGGTGTGATGTGTTGTGGTGTGGTGTGATGTGGGGTAATGTGGTATGGTATGGTATTATGAGGTGTTGTGTGGTGTGGTGTGGTCTGCTTAAGAAGTACCTTGCTCTGCTTATCAGGCTCTATTTCATCTACAAGAAACCACCCCAGACACTGGACACATTGTGATTCATTGGATGAGTACCTTCTGGACACAAAACGTGCTCAGGTCCTTTCCAAGTCCACGTGCCAACATATTATAAGGAATCATAGTATGTAACACTTCACACCTGTTACCTTTTGTAGGTTGATGGAATCCAGTTCAAGAAAGCTGGGTGCAAAGAAACCACAATGCACAGTGCTCCGTCAAGAACTACTGGCATCACCCTCCCACTATGAAGTTACAATAGAAAAACAAACCAGAATCTTCCAGTCTGTGGGTAGATCAACCAAAACCCAATCTCAGGAAACATAGCGGATACCACTGCAGAACTTCCCAGATTATTAGAACAGCAGGTCGAAGCCTGCGGCATCAAAAATCTGTGACTTTATGCCCATAATGTGCCAATACCATACCATGCTCCGCACTCTACACTCTACTGACATACAAGGTTCTACAGAACTTCAGATTAAACGTTTACATCAACATTCCCTCATGCAAGATGTCAGAATAGAACATTCTAACCAGCAGTCGCTTTACCACAATATGTCTGCACATTCTGGGGCTCACACAGCACACACAAGTGCCCTGTATGTCACTTAGTTACTTACTCCATGGTTTAGAGTCCTTCTTGAGAAGCTAACTGGTTTGCAGCTAGTCAAGAAATTCCCCGCATTTTACGGAACCTGAAGGTTCATTACCACACTCACAAGCATCCGCCACCTATCTCTATCCTGGGCCAGCCCAGTCCAGTCCATATACCCACATCCTACCTCCTGGAGATCCATCCTAATATTATCCACCCATCTGCGCCTAGGCCTCCCCAGTGGTCTCTTTCCCTCCGGCTT
>Ga0123352_10012973_pt1 | contig 13207 bp, 8 predicted proteins | sample TergutLab28metaG_FD_89700 | JGI IMG/M metagenome (GOLD analysis project Ga0123352, IMG submission 89700) | Labiotermes labralis P1 segment gut microbial communities from Petit-Saut dam, French Guiana - Lab288 P1 | ecosystem: Host-associated > Arthropoda: Insects > Digestive system > Gut ... | reverse complement strand
GTTAGTTTCAGTGTTGAATCTATTGTATTTTTACATTAGTACTTTCCGAAGTATGTGTGCAGTGCCCAATATGGCTGTTTTCTGGAGTTCCTTGACTTCATGTTTTCCTGGTATGTTGCTCACTTATTTTCTAAATGACTTTGAAATAGTCCCAGTCGCCCTTATTATTACTGGTATCACCTTTGTTTTTACATTCCACATGCGCTGTATTTCTATTGTAAGGTCTTTATATTTTAAAATCTTCTCGATTTCTTTTTTAATTACATTTCTGTCTCCTGAGATTGCAACGTCTATTAACATACATGTTTCCTTTCCATTTTCACGGATTTTATTATTATTATTATTAATCTACATCCTATGAAGTGGTACGTATTTTTATGATTTCACCCATTTTATTGCGTAGCTTCCACATCGCCCCCCTTCAGATTATATAAATTTGTAATATTACAGAAGGTCGTGCACTTCTGATGCACCCATCTGTAACAGTTCTTAGCATGGTGTAATCCATTTTATCCAGGTGTACTACAAAGGCCGTCGTGATTCTCGCACCCACGCGTCACCGGAGCGCCGTCCCAGCGCCAAAGAATCGTCGCCCAGCAAGTTTCCACGTCTGCCTCGTCAGTCCACCGCGATAGATGAAAGCGGCCCGGGACCGTGGGGGCGTAGAGGTTCGCAACCGACGCTGTCACCCGACCTCCCTGCAGGAGCAGCATCTGACGACACCTCAGGTCGTAAAGCCCGGCGGGATTCCCTGTCCCCAGATTCGGCGAGCTACACACGCGGTCGAAGGGATTCAAGGTCGCACTTGTCGCCCGATCGCAGCGGAGCAGACCGCGACGTGTCTCCTGTCGGACGCGGACGACGGGGCCGACTTCGGCGACAGTCCACCTCGATCACTGGCGGGTATCGTGGCATTCCGCCTCGGTCGCCCGAGTCCTCGTCAACTTGCTCCTCTCGCGATCCTTCGCCTTGCAATAGAGCACCACCTGCCCCCACCAGTCACGCGCCTGTGATCCGTCGCCAGTCGACCACTGAGGAAATCCTCATAGCGCGTGGCTTCCGCCGTCAGTCAACCACAGAAGAGATGATCCGCTGCCGGAACTTCCGCCGACAGTCGTCACAGAGCGAGGATCTGTCGCGTTCGCGAGGTAGGAGGGACTCTGCAGCGCAAATTTTAGACGGTACTTTCTCCACAATGACGGTCGAGACAACCAGCACCTTCTTTGACACCAGCACGCAAACTGGTGAGTTGAACAATGTTTGTTTGTTTGTTTATTTATTTGTTGTGTTACGAGCTACAAGAAAGTTCCATTCAGTTGGTACTTGTAAATTCCAATAGAGTGTTAAATATTGGGCCAAATTTTAATCCTAGTCTGAAAAATCCAGTTTTCATAAGGGATCTTGTAATAGAAAAGAACAACAGAAATGTAAAAAGAATGCCTGTTTCTTTGGAAGTGGGTAAAACAAGATGTTCAGAGCGCGACAAGTCGATGTATTTTCGTGCTATGCGCCTACAGTGTGGTACTGCATCAGTGCGTATCAGAAAATGTAGGTATGACGTGCATTAGTTATTTAATTTTATTTATATTATTATTTTTATTATTATTATTGATAATTAACTCAAGTAACCAACCTCTTGGCATAGTATTATGATTGAACAAGTCAGATAAGGTAGAGCTCAGTTGAAACCTGATGGCACACGGTGACGCACGGTAGGGGAAGTGAAGTGGGAACTTGCGAGTGGAGTGGGTAGCCAGTAGTCTTGCACTCTACCCCAGACCATGGTGTATCCAGCATTACTACAATTACTACTGCTCATGCACACACCTCGGCTGCCAGTAGTCGACTGAACTGACCCCCTCTCCCCCTCTCCCTTCCCCGCCAATTTAAATGGACTCGTCCGTTTCGCTGAAAGGCCAAATCTGGTTTCTGCGCGTGTGCCATCTCGTTTCAAACATGCTCTACGTAAAACGTAATATGGAGGCACTTTCGTGAAACCACTGTTGCCATGGAAAAGCAGTAAGTATCAAATTTTCTGAGTGTGTGTTTGTAGCCTTATTTATCCAGCATGCATTGCGTGTGTAATGTCATGTGTGGCCTATCCGGCTCTACGGCGTTTTTCCACATTATCTCACAAATGGCACGATTTTCGAAAGAAGTTGTTGAGAAATAAAACGTGTTTTTATTTTCTCTACAGCTTTTGTCTGAAACGTTTCTTATTCTAATAAGAATTAAGCGAGATATTGTCAGAAATTTTAGGTTCTTGTGACCGTGCATCATGGAACGTAGGTTTAAGAGAGATAAACCAGCAAGATGCAACTAATCCGATGTTTATTATCAAACTTCTATCTCAACATGTTTCGGGCATCATTATGCCCATCATCAAGAGAACAAGACCGTGGTTTACTGCATATGGTGTTCTGCACTGTTTGTGCTGGTTGTGGTTGTGTGGAGCTGGGTCGTAAGCTGTGTGCACTGTGTGAAGGTTACTGTTCGACTCACACAGTGCACACATCTTACGACCCAGCTCCACACAACTAGCACAACGAGTGCAGAACACCATATTCAGGAATACACGGTCTTGTTCTCCTGATGATGGGCATAATGATGCCCAAAACATGTTCAGATAGAAGTTTGATAATAAACATCAGATTGGTTGCATCTTACTGGTTTATCTCTCTTCCCCCTATATTCTTATAAATTTGCACAAGTACTCATGTAAAGTACCCACTATTCAAGTCAGATTTTAATGAAACTTGAAATTTTCTCGACAGACTTTCGAAAAATACTCAAATGTCAAATTTAATTAAAATCCACCAGTGGGAGCCGAGTTGTACCGTGGGAATGGGCAGACAGACAGACAGACAGGACGAAGCTAATAATCGCTTTTCAATTTTGCGAACGCGCCTAAAAACGACTGCCGCCCTATATTGAAATTGAACTGTACCTAGATCCGTTCGCTGATCGGTAAACTGTGCGATAGAAATTAGAAGTAAAAATTTTGAACAACATAATTCAGTGTACATTCTGTATTTGTTGTGTGATTAGCAAGTTAGAAGCATTATATAGTAAGTTACCATGTGCTTCTGTCAAATCTGTAACTCGGTCGCCCTCAAGTCTGTAAAGAAATTGTAAACGTCACCTGTTCTTAAGACTAGAAAAACGTCTGTTTAGAAGAAAGGGTACCAAAGTTTTGGTCCATTGTTTGGCTACATGATGTTCATCCTGGGTAAAGCAGATGTCTGAATGTACCAAATTTAAAGTGAACATTGTACTGTCACCGAATACTAAGTTGAAATGTGCTTCTGCATATCAAGACTTTTGAAGTATACACCAGACATACAAGACGCGAATGTCCTGGGAAGCTGCGATTCTGTCTGCTAGACAGAGGCTCTGCTCCATGAAGGTGTAACTTACTGTCATATTTAATCCTGTTTGTCAAAGTTATTTCGTAGTTTAGCCAAGCGATTTGCATACACACTGAGCAGAGCTACGGGAGTGTCGTTAAGTTCAGAAGTGGAGATTTTCTGAACTTAACCTTTCGAAGTTATAATCTTTACCTTATCACGAGGTGTGGTTATCTTCTCCAAATAAGTTTAATCCGTCCTGTATCTCAAAGCAACCCAACTGACTTGCAATCTCAAGTCTAAAACTTTGCGTGTTTCATCCCGTAAACTACTTGGCGGATACCAGTGATGTGTTGTGTCCACGCGCGTGCACGCTTATGCTTGTGCGTGAGTGCGTGTGCAGCAGTTCGTTGGACTGCTAGATCGGAATATAGAGGCGGCATACTCCTGGTTTATGTCATTAACGTTTTTTCTGTCAGCAAAACAAAATAACGCAGTACGTGTATCTTCATTATGCAGCCCTGTTATCAGTCGAGGTCATAAGTGCGTTCCGTCAGGTCTGTGCCTGTGCCTGTCCTGTAAACTATCCAGTTATTTACAAAAGAAATCGCTCCCTCCGACCTATAGCTCTTGAGCCAGGAAGTCCATGTTGTATAGAATTTCTTGTGAGTACCTTAGTCTCTGCTGTTGCTACTTTTCTTTACCATTAGTAAGAATAACGAACGTGCTTATCTTCAGCTTCTCCTCGTGTGTCAAAGAATTAATGTCTATAGGCGTACTACTACAAATGACAAATTTTCAATCTGTGTGGGAGCTAATTTCAGCTTGCATAATTCGTAGAACGGACAAGTAGACTAACTAGAGAAATCCTTCGGAACCAGTAAAAACCAATCGAGTTGTGTAAGAAAAAACTGAGATACTGTATTATTACAGTAGTAGTAGTAGTAGTAGTAGTAGTAGTTAAATATACAATGATGTGTCAGTCAAACACAACAAAACTGACACATCATTGTATATATATATATATATATATGTGTGTGTGTGTGTGTGTGTGTGTTAAAAACTTCGGAATGGCAAACATTAAAAAAGTAGTAGTAGTAGTAGTAGTAGTAGTAGTAGTACTAGTAGTCATATTGCTAATAGTAGTACTGTCCATGGTAATGATAAGCAATAAAAAAAGGCACAGCAAATCCTTTACAGACCTGGAGAGGTCCTTAGGAATCCAGGAGCTTTGGATTCCCTGATTTCAAGGCACTTGGCATATGAAGGTGGTAAGGTTGTCATTCCTATGCACCGGCCGCCTTTACACTACAGAAAATATTCATCATACGCATTTCTGTTAGAGGTTTTGAGTTGGTGAAAAGTTCCATTGACACCGTCGGGAGTGTAACAATGAACAATTATAGTTGTAAGTACTTCCTTAAGGAAACTCGGTGCTTGAGAACCCAGAAATTAACCCACCAATATTAAGAGCCCTCCATGGACTTTATTCGCAGTCAGGTTAATCTCTTGACGCTGCAACTTATTCTTAACACATATTCTGTTTCTAAGCATTACATAAAAATGTAATAGACGCCACATGTGTCATTTCTAGTATGTTGCTTAGTTACTGAGCTCTGTACATAGCTACGTTAGGTCGTTGTTCCCCTGAACCTGTCAAATATCGACGCAGTTACCCGCTGTTCACACAGAGGTGTTATTTTTTTACACCAATGGAATGCCTGAGTAGCACCTTCGAAGAGGTTATTACCTACACCTTCCACTATCAGTCACCATTCGTGTCCATCTCGTTATCTCATTCTGCGCTTTGCATTCTGCTCAGCTGGGACAGCATTATTAAGAACCCTGTCGTTCATATAATCAGTATTATTTTATTTCTCCTATCTGACGTGATATACTTTTTACTTTAATTTACAGGGTGAGCATAAAGTCTTTCCCTGATTACAAACATTTATTACAAGAAAACTACGTGGAATACAAACATATTTTTTTACCATTACTTAAGTTAGTTTCTAAAATGATATGTTATGTGTTTATTGTAACATTTGTAACATTTGGTTTTTGGAAGCAACATTTCCAAACAGGTGGATTGGGAGGGATGGTCCGACACCCTGGCCACCACGATCGCCAGATATCACCCCCTTGGTTTCTTTTTGTGAGGGTATGTTAAGGACAAAGTGTTTTCGACACCAGTTCCAGATATTACAAATTTGAAGGCAAGAATAACAGACGCTTTTGCTACAATAACTGAAGACATGTTGGGGAACACGTGGAGAGAACTTGATTGTCGATTAAACGTTCTCCGTGCAACAAAAAGGAGCACATGTTGAAGTGTACAAATGTGTTGTAAAAAAAAACTCTTGAATTACATTTTAAAAAAGTTTATGTTCCACGTACAGTAGTTTTCTTGTAATAAATGTTTTTAATCAGGGAAAGACTTTATGCTCACCCTGTATAATTCGAGCTTTTACCGAAGTAATTACAATTATTTTTAAAAAGTTGTACTTTAAAACAAATAACTCTGTGGACGGTGTGTATTGTTTACGAATACTGCCCCATTTTGGATGTTACCAGAAATATTTTTTTTTATATATACAATTTTCAAATTCTTGTGCACCATTCTATTTGCAGACCGTTTGTACTGTTGTTTCTTCTTCCGTATGATATTGCTTTATAATCCACTATTTTAATTTATTATTCTGGATTTTGTTGTATTGGGCCTATTAATGTTACTATTTTTTATTACTTTGATAAGGGTATTTATGATATGCACATGACACAAACCACATTGTTAGGAATTACACTATAATGTTTTATGTATTCTTTGTTACAGGATATGTTACATGTCGTGTTATTTCCCATAATAAAAACATGTTACTCTTTTATTCGTACTTACTGTTACTATCGTCGTCAACTTTATAATCATTACCATCATAATAATTATCATCATCATTTTGAGTAAAACGAGAAGTAGCCATTGTATACGAGAAACTTTTTTTGACAGTTCGTAAAAAGTCTTCCAAGTAGTCATTAATTTATATAGAACACAAATGAAAGTCACTGAACAAAGTGATATGGTGACAGTGAAGATAAATTCGTACAACATTTTCTCGTTGTTTATTGAAGAGAAATTTCAACGTGCATGGGACAAGTATTAGAAACTTTTATGGGCAATAAATGAAATAAATAGGCCACTAACCGAATTTGGCTTACTGAAAGAATAATATTGAAAATTGCCTTAAAATTATTACGCTGATTTCATGTGAAAATCGTTTTGAAAATTTTGGGTTCATAATGGGCGAGGAATTGGTTGAGGCGCGGTGGGATAATTTTCTTCTCGAAAGAAACCTCCTCAGTTAGATATTTTCGGTTGGTTTCTGTTTTAGTACCGATTGTCTGTTAATTATGAATTACGAAGTTTGATTTACCTTCGCAGTACATCAGTTACTCATATTTTCATACTGTACCGAGCAAGGTAATGCCCATGATCAGTCGAAACACTCAGACATTATAAATATCATAACTTTGTATTATGTCATTGCGTTAAGTGAATTTTAATAATTTGCAGTTATTTATTATTTTGGAATGACGAAATGTTGTTTGCAGTGGTTACATAGAGTATTATTAAGAATATATATGTATAATATATATATATAATTATTTATGCAAGCAGCTATAGCAGCTCTTTTTCCGTTACTTGATTGATTTTCTTATCAGTATAGCAGGATATGTAGCCAAAAGTAAGAAAAGCCAAGAAAATTAAGAAATCGAAACTACCAAAGTATATATGAGGTTTCTAAGCACATCTGAAATTGCCACAGAAATATACTAATATGTCTTGTGAAGGATGCGGTCCTTATAAATAACGCTTCCTGTAAATATAACTTTTTTTTTGTTTTAAGACCAATTAAATTGCACAACGTTTAGTCACCGCATCGGAGGCGTCTTTGCTATAATTTTAAATTGTGTCCGGAATCAAAGGTTGCGGATAAAAGCAGACCTGTAGCTGTTGATTGTCTTACATAGTAACTTATCATTAATGCTAACGTCCAGAGATTAGGCAGTGAGCAGCATTCCATCATTAAAACAAGAGATGAATTGCGCCGCGACCATCCGTTCAGTGGCGCCAGTCTGGAGGCGACGCCAGAAACTAATTCTATACAGTCTTCTGCCTGGTTTTTGCTGAAAGAGGATATCAGGCCAACAGAGAGCTCCATTGTAATTAATAAGTCATGATTTCTCAGTGACTTTTGAGTCCTTTTCGCAATGATTTTTTAGGTTTTCGTCCAAGCATTTCAGCGTGTCATCTCACAAGAGTTGCTCATAATACTCTGCATGTTTTACGATCCCTTTCACTTCGCAGAGTTTCTTGAGATCAATCTCGCAACGATATCGTTACTTTATCGTGACACCAATATATATTGACAGTTATCAAATACAGTTACGAGATAGATGGTCCACGTACGAGTATAAGGTCTTCTGTTTTGAATAGTCGTAAGATTTTATTAACGGAAATAAAAAAATACTTTTGTGTTCCTTCATGACATTTTGGTTTACCACGTATCGAAATCGTATCTAATTCTTTCATATATCCAAAATAAAAGATTAGGATTGTGCCAGATAGAATTCGGGTTTAATTGGTGTAATGCTGTAAAGGATGATGGCTACTTTGTAGAGGCCTACAACAGATTATAACAGTGCAACACTCTGCAGTTGTTCACTGAGTATATTTATGGTTTATTTGTTTATCAGAATGAAGTAAATCATGTTATATGTGGGTCAGAAATTGTGTGTGTACTGTGAAATAGGATGTGAAGTTTTAAGCATTTCTTAGATGAATTTCGGGATTAAAAATTTGAATGATTAATGCACACACAACCGTATGCTTAATGCTATTTGCTGAAATGTGTATATTGGAGTGTTTTAGAACTCCACTGATTGTCATTTGTCACATTTTAGCACTCAATATACATTGTTTTGCTTCGTATTGACAGTTCAGATTATTAATTCAGTTTAAAATGTGTCGAAGACATGAACACACATATAAATAAAATAAGAAGTCTTTCGTTTCTAGCTCGGGTTTTCTCCACTTGAAAGTAGAATGTTTGTGCTATGTATAATTACAATAATATGGATGTGTTTTGATTCCCTTGGCGGTAAAAAATTTACTGAAATTGCTTATCTTCTCCAGGATTATCCTGAAAACAAACTGCACTCAAATACTGAAATTGCTTATTCATAACAAAATTCAATATTGAGTTTCAGTTTCGAACAACACATTGTACTGCTGCGTGCTCCACTAGTTGCATATTTTTGTTTCTTCGTACAAATGCAAAGACATTGAACATTTCCTACCATACCCTTCACAAGACCCTAGAATTATGATATCTTACGGATCTAATTTGCTAGCATGTGTAATTCATAAATTTTGGCACTTTATAATTTTGTCTACTTACAGTGTTAATCGCCATAACGTTAGAAAGACAATGAATATTATGAATCAAACGTTCATAATTTTTATACAAGCTCGAAGTAAAATGTATATTTTTAACCTTTCAGAATATTCTTCTAAAATTTATCGTGAGAGAACATTACAGTGAAAAAATCGACATCAGAGTAGTCTAAATTCTGTCGAGAAATACGTCTTTTATTCTTAAAGTGCACTCGGTAATAAGAGACTTTGATGCTCTCCGCCTGTATTGTATAACCTTTGTTAAGTGCTGAATAAACGTATAAAATAAGGTGGTATAGGAATGGCGTAAAGTTATGTATTAGCAAATTTCAGAATAACTCTATTATATCTAAGTTTATAAAAATCATTTTTGTTTCTGGAGCTCTTACTGGCATACATGCAGTAGGCACCATGCATCTAGTATTGCAAATTAAAAAACGTGCTCAGTGTGTGTAGAAAAGCCTGCTGAGAACAAACATTTTTGTCTTGTATGAGTTTTATCTGCGCCTTACATTTGTGAGCTTCGTAGTATACAATAACTCCAAAAGTACACGTACAGGGCAGCGGGATTTGAGTCTGCTCCGCTCCGCAGAGATTGAAGATTGTTATAAGTGATGTATGGCTGCCGATATATGTTCTGAATTTGATACTTTAATTACTTTTCTGTAAGTCTTAATGGGGCGTCGTTTTGTAACCCCATGAGAAGAAGGTGGGCATATTTTCGACAATGAAGTGTAACATATTATGAATAGAAAGCAACGTAATGAAAAAAGAAAGCAGCTACATCCGTGTGAACATGCATAAACTGTATGTACATTAGCCTCATACTTCATAGTGATCGATGATCGTGCTGGATTGAACTCACAAAACAGTCAGTAATTAATTAAAGGGCAGGGTACCTGAATTACCACATGCTGTAACATTAAATGTCTCCAAAATTTTCGCACACAATGCATTATAAGTTTGGTCTAATTATCATAATAAACAGCTGTTTTTTTTCTGTAAACAGCATTAATCCGTTTAGAATGTATAAATGGTGCAACACTGTGTTTTCGGTGAAGTTGGGACTGAATTTTAAAATACCATGTCTACGAATTTTAGGTTTGAAAGTGCAGCTTTGAATGTAAACATTTCGAATAGAGCCACTATGGCTGGGCCAATAAAGTGCAACTTTTAAAAGCCACGTGCCTCGAATTTGTTCTCCGTTACGGACTTACAAGATTTTTCTCTTCCTCTCCACGTCCCGCTCAGCCCCTAGTCAAATGTATATTGAGCGTCTGTTCTGTGAAGCTGACCGGTCATTTACATTTTTGCCAAGTCCATTAACTTTCGTGTTTCACCACCATGCCGCCTCCTGTACTCTGTCATGGTGTGGTGTGCAGACACACTGTAACCCTGTCGTTTTGTAGTAATTACCATCGAAACCTCTAAAACTGAAATTCGTTTGATGGCCGCAAAGCCGTCAGATCTGCAGGCAAAGGCCAGTGGCCTTGACACTTTTCAAAACTCAGTCTCCTGTGTCATGCCCCCGCAATCACCTTGTTCATTAGCCCCCTCTCTCCGTATCACGTGTGGTCCACCGCCTCTGATTGCGTGTTAATTAATTACTCCCCAAAAGCTATCAGTCGCCGCAGACAAGATGGCAGTACGCATCTGAGAGCAAGAGCAGGTCAACGTCGCCATTATATTCATCCTTCCTCCAAAGGGACCACGGAAATGTGTCATGGTACGAACATCACATCACTCGACCAGTTACGCTCTATTGGATCGTGCGTTATTACATTCCTCTTCATTCTTCGCAAATCATTGTTGGTAGTGATAAACTACAGCGACGAGCCATTTGGGGTGGTTAGTAAGTTAATGTTGCTAGAAACGAATATATCGCTAAAGGGTTTGGAGGAGACCTCGAGCTCTGACTTCCCCATCATCCACTGACCTTCAGTCCGTGTCCTCTGTGCGTGTTACTGGTATCTGTTTGATCGAGGTGCTGAATGTGAGGTGGACAGTTTCTGTTTGCTGTTAGAGTCCAGTTGAAATGTTATGGTACATGGTGACGCACGGGAAGGGAAATGAAGGAGAAACTGGCGAAAGGAGTGGGTAGCCAGTATTCTTCACACTACCTCGGAACGTGGTGTATCCAGCATTACTACGGCAGATGCGCACACCTCGTCTGCCAGTAGTCGTCTGAACTGACGCCCCCGCCGATTTAAATGGACTCGTCCGTTTCGCCGAAAGACGAAATCTGGTTTCTGCGCGTGTGACATCATATTTCAAACGCAGTCTGCTGTTTAGTCTCAACTACATCCTCTCTGTGCCGCTGGCTGTAACTACCTGTCAATTTAAGTTTTCTCACTACGGTCACCAAAAGTGCCATCGCAGGAAATGCAAAACCCACCGTTTGCCACAACACTGGCTTTTTAAATTTAAATTTTCGTGGTTGCACAGACTGACATTTTGTACTTGGATACCAACATTTTGGCAGTAAATGACTGTGTTTTCAGGGTATAAGTGAAGAATGTCAACAAAACTATGTCGGCAGCGGATAGAAGACTGAGGCAGCAAGTACCTTCACGCAGAAAACTGGACGCCACTTTAAGTTGTGAGAACGCTTCTAGGGTACAAGATGTAGGTGACAGACTCCTCCGAAACTTTCATGACTTTCTGTGAAATTCCGCGACGCTGTAATCCAGGAGAGCACCTTCAAGGCAGAGTATGGTGACAGCATAATCTTGAATGGGTGTCGCAGGGGAATGGTCTTCTTGCGCCCCCGCTCGTACAAGGGTAAGATATTCCTCCGTCAGCCACTGGTTAGGAAACTGCACCACATTGTACCTTTCATATCATTACTTATTGTATCTTGGATAAGGAGGATTAGTGCTGGGTACAGTCGAATTGCCTCCCTGTTGCACGTTACCGAAACAGTAAAGTACAGTTTCCATCCGCATACAGTGTTTCGTTGAGATCCATCTTCTTGCCATGTGTGGCCCAGATACATAATCCGAGCAGGTAACACAGATTCTTCAAACCAGTAATTTTGCAATAATATAGAAAGCTCAATACGACGCTGCATTCTTGTGTTTGCTCAAATATTAATATATTACATATATTCCTTGCTCTCGAACCTTGCCACGAAGTGTTCAGCATTTCTGCTTCTTACTGAAACGATCGCGTGTTCTTATAGCAGAACTTTTCTTTGATTTTTTTAAATCCCATCAAGAAAATTACGTGGTAGCACGTCTATTTTCACGCTGTTTTGAAGTTGTTATTCACTAATAATCATGCCAGTAAAAGCTCCAAATTTTGAGCCACTAGAATCATCGTTAAAAATGTCATACATAAATAATATTCAAATTTAAGCTCATATACAAACACACTGTGTTAGCAGTCAAACGAGACGTCTGTTGATGTGTCGGGGATACCGCCATCTTCCGTGTGTAAGTCGCTTTTATTTGCGACTAGAGAGCTTCCTATGCGCAAAACCGCTGTAGTCCACTGCTGCTCGTAACACGGGTTATTACACCCATGTGACTGTACCGACTCGCCCACCATACCAAACGTTTCCTCGTCCTCCTTAGACACTAACAGCGACACACTGCACTGCAGCATCAGTTTCGGCAACTCGATTGCAAGTTGGCTGCACAGATTTTGCGAAATAGTTAGTGAACACAGCAAAGAATTATTCCTTTCAGGCTGGCCCGAGTGTACAGATATTGATTTTAAAATGTCAGCATCTCTTTATTTCGCATATTTTAAAATTAACAGTTGCTCTTTGGGTAAATGAAATTATTTGTTCAAATATTTGTCCTTCGATGTAGTCTGTGTATGTTTTGCTTCATGTGACGTGTGATGCCGCTTTGTTTGCTGGACACTTGCCGAAGTGTAGGAGAATACTTTCCTAGTCTTTAGCGGAGGCATCTTAAGGATGGAGCCAGAAACTTCCTTCGACTTGGTACCTGGGTATGAAACCAGTCGAGATCGAATCCCACAAGACCGCAGCGTTCGCATTCGCCGAGGGAGTGACCTCAGATCTCATAAAAAATGTAAGCTTAAAATGATTGAATGTGGGAAGGTGCATAGTGTAAGGTCTCTTGAGAGACATACATTTGGAGGACAGTGGACAGATGAGAAAGAAAAGTGGAAAGGCGCATAGTGTAAGGTCCCTTGACAGACATGCATTTGGAGGACAGTGGACAGATGAGAGAGAAAGGTGGAAAGGTGCACAGTGTAAGGCCTCTTGAGAGACATGCATTTGGAGGACAGTGGACAGATGAGAGAGATAGGTGGAAAGGTGCATAGTGTAAGGCCTCTTGAGAGACATGCATTTGGAGGACAGTGGACAGATGAGAGAGATAGGTTGAAAGGTGCACAGTGTAAGGCCTCTTGAGAGACATGCATTTGGAGGACAGTG
>Ga0123352_10012971_pt1 | contig 13207 bp, 13 predicted proteins | sample TergutLab28metaG_FD_89700 | JGI IMG/M metagenome (GOLD analysis project Ga0123352, IMG submission 89700) | Labiotermes labralis P1 segment gut microbial communities from Petit-Saut dam, French Guiana - Lab288 P1 | ecosystem: Host-associated > Arthropoda: Insects > Digestive system > Gut ... | reverse complement strand
TTAATAAGCTGACCAGGCATGGTAGGAATATGGTTTCCTTCTATTTCTTTTCGTTTATAAGTGGTCGCGATAAACGTTTATCACACAAGCAATGTGTGGGGTCATGAGTGCAAGAGTAGCTGACTCGTGCTTGAGTTGCAGTCTGCAGAAGTATCTTGAACGGTGACCAGCATCTTTGAATGAAGCTGGAAGCTCAGTGAGTGTGGCAATGAAGAGACCCACCATCAGGAGAGTGGAACTCCATACATTTCACTTGTAACAGCATTATTCTCTGTTTATGCACAATAAACTCCAGTACACTTAAAGCGGGGATTATTGCGAGTATGTAAGCAGCCTGCCCAACTTCCCGTCCTCATCTGAGGTTCGAGCTCCGTCCCTCCTGGAACAACATCCGCGATACGTTCCCAACCGGGACCGCGCAGGATTTAACATAGTTACCAGGCTAAAGGCTCGAGTCTTCCCTTCCGAACAGCACCTTTACCCAGTGCACGGTACATTGAACGTCTGCAAACGGGCAATAAATGAAGGTCCTTTTCGGACAACTAGATTATCAGCACAGCATTAACACGCCTTTTCCTGTTAGGCAGTGTCGTACCGAGGTGGGGGAGGGGGGGTTGGGGGGTTCAACCCCTCCCCCCCGAAATTCCGAAGGCCCTCCAAAATCGTGCCAAACTCAACCCGATTGTGAAAACTGTTAAAAGTTGCTGAATTTAGGGCACCAACACTCCAAGATGTTCGGAAAAAAGGCAGTAATATTCTAAAACTACGTAAGTTCGCGATTGTTTTACATTAGCAATGACAAATACATTTGTTGTCATCATAAATAGTCTTATATTACCGAAAATTAAGAAAATTTTACTATATTAAATGAAATTTCTTGTACCAAATTACAGCTACCTCCAGAACCCCTGACTAAGGGGCTACCGCCTCCAGATCCCCGTTCTCTCTGTCCTCTGTCCACAACTGAATTTGTTTAACCCCCACCCGAACAAAATTCCTGGGTACGCCACTGCTGTTAGGTGCTAGTAATGAAGTGTGTGTTTAGAATCAAACGCCGAAATAACGTATAGAAACAAGCATGTTCATGCTCGTGCTAATTCACTAGAATCCAGAACTTGGTCTTAGTAGAAAGAGGGCTAACAAATGCATCTAAAATTGGGTGCAGTTCGGAGAAATTACATTCAAAATACGAATAATGAAGTACGAGTCAGACATTTTAATATTACTGATTCTGTGCATTTTGATTAAGATTTTCATTTATAAACCCAACCAAAGCACATATGATGTACATAACGAAACAGGTTTTTGTTATATACATACATTACAAGTGCATTTTCTTATTTCACATATGAGCAAGTTAGAGAAGTCTGCAGAGCGGACACTGAATACGAAAAACAGGAATACTAGTAAGATTTGGAACACTGTTAACCGAGATAACCACCGTAAAACACAGCAACAAAAAAAGGCTAATGTTATTCAACAAAGTAGTATGTCTGCATGTGAACTGCCTGCTGTTTACTGCTGGGATTTAACCAAAATTGAAACGTCTACATCAAATTTATCAACAAACTCCAATATAAAAATTCATGAAAATCTCTCCAATAGGAACCAATTTATTCCCCGCAGACAGACAGACGGACAGACATGACGAAGCAAATAGTTGTTATCTGCTTTGCGAAGCGCCTCAAATTGAATTCCCGAGAATTAGGAGCAAATTAAATTCAGAGAATGTCTGCTACCAGTAAGCTCTGAATCCTGTCAACTCGATCCTATAGAACAAACTTTAAAACTGCCCTTTAATTTCTCCGAGCTCTGGTCTCGGCGCTGTGTAAGGTACCATCACAGATGTTTCTCCAGAATACGTTTCTGAAAGGAAATATTTTGAACTAAGTTCGAGGAAGTAAAAGAAGACGTGGGGAACCGCATAATGAGACGCTTTATAGTGCCTACCCTTCAACAAACGGAATTAGGACGGTCAAACCAAAAAGGCGACTGGTCAGTGCACGTAGTTTAATTAGAGTTCCTGCATTTCTCTTGTTGTTATTTAAGTAGTGATAAGAACTAAAGGAAATCATTGATGAAAGTTATCTTCACATGATTCGGCTGAACAGTTCTGTGAAGGAAATATAAGAATTCAAGGGAGCATCAACAACGTGTCGTAGGCGAAACAAGTTCTTCTCCTTCTTCTTATTCTCCTTCTTCTTCTTCCCCTTCTGCTTCTTCTTCTTAGTACGGCTCTACAATTCTTAGTGCAGAGTTTTGGCTTTCTCAACCTCTTCCTTCCATCTTCTTCTATCCTGGACAAGGGTCTTCCAATTTGGCACCTTTAACCTCTGTATATCTTTTTTTAACATCATCCTCCCAGCGTATCTTTGGTCTTCCCGTTGGCCTCTTTAAAATGGGTTTCCAGGAGTGTATTGCTTTGACCATTCTTGTTTCTTGCATTATTTCGATATGACCATACCATCCTAGCCTTTGCACTCTGGCGAAGTTTATTATGTTCTTATGTTTTATTATTTTATCCAATTCCTGATTATTTTTTATTCTCCAGGATCCATTTTCATAGGTTGGGCCAAATATTTTCCTCAAAATTTTCCTTTAAAAAACCATTAGTCTATTGGTTATAGGGGAAACAGTTACTTTTTTAAATAATAGACATCCAGGTATGGCCATGTATTGTGCTCTATGTAAAGCTGCAGCATTACTTTATTTTGGTCGATTCTGTGAATTGTAAAACCAGTGTTTTTAACAAGGCATGTCCTATTCTGTAACCTAAATTTATTCGGTTATTTATATGCATACTTCTGTAAATAACGTAATACGAATGGAAAATTACTTTTTGCGCACAACTCTTCATACTGTGGGACAACAATGTTCACAGCTGGTGTGAATAACAACCAGCACACAAGCCGTCATTACACACGTAACTGCTTCAAGAAGTGAATTAATCAGTTCGTGTGTCTATTTATTTTAACCTTACATGGGCAAAGAAAGTGCTGTTAATTTACCTTCAGCTCTCTTTACAAAGAAGTTAAACTAACACCTGTGAAGGGCCAATTATATACACGTCCTTGCTTTTAAAATGCAAGGCGTGTAATTCAGGACCAGCCGGATACTCCGTATAATTATTCCTTGACTCAGCTATGACAACGTTATGAATGTAGCCCCATCTCGGTCTGGTCCCCACGTTATGCTGGCAGTTTGCCTTTGCAGCCGGTCGTCGTCTTCATTATCAAAATGTCATAGCGAGGAAGATGTAAATTCGCGTTTCTCTACTCCCGTCTAAAACTGGAATTCTTTCCTTCGCACTTGAAACGCGCCCAAAGGCCATGACAGTGACTGATCATACACAGGGACAAGAGACACAACACAACATTACATAACTTCAGTTACTGTTTGCTGTCAGTGCGATGTTGTTGAAGATTCTTGTCGTTCAGAATGTGGGGCTGTGTCCGTATTTCCCGACATTTCGGAAGAGCATCTTGCCTTCGTCTGCAGGATCTAACCTTCAAAGAAAGATATTCATGCATAAAGATAAAGGTATATTAAAGCCTATATGTGGGGACGGCGGTGGCACAGTGGTTAAGGTGCTGTGCTACAAATCGGAAGGTCGCTGGTGTCAGTGGATTTTTCATTGACATAAAATACTTCCTATCGCACTATGGCCCTGGGGTCGACTCAGCCTCTAACAGAAACGAGTACCAGGAGTATTTCCTGGGGGTAAAGGTGGCCGGTGCTTAAGGCTGACAACCTTACCACCATCCTGTGCCGTTGTCATGAAATCAGGGAACCTTAACTTCCTGGAACTCTCTGGGCCACTCCAGGCTTGTAACGGGACTCTTTTACCTTATAGACTCTATGTATGGGTACTTCATCAACATTTATACAAGGCAATACACCTTATCTTTCCGGACAGTTATTCCTATTAGAAGGTTATACCCTGAAGAAGAAGGAAATACGTTCTTTCGGAAGGTCAGGAATTATTTATCCAGCGAAACAGCGCCACATTTTAGGAGAATGCAATCTTCATTTTGTGAAAACTAAACTAGGCGTACCCCTGATTTCATATAAAGGCTAAACGAACTAAGTTGTAATATGAATGACGTGAAAGATTTTATGCAAAAAGCAAATTGCCATTCTACACAAGCAAAATATTACATAATCTTATCTCCAGCGTGCGGTCGTCTGTGACACTTACCACATAGGAGACAAAGGGACTTTGAACGCTCATTTGCCGGCTTACGTGTTGTACTGGAACTGACATAACCTGGCGCGATAGAATGATCATTCAATAGAATTTACTACAGTAATTTAAAAATTTATGGACTCAACAATTTTGTGCCTAAAAGTACGAAACATTTTATTAATAAGATGGAAATATGAAGTAAAATAAGTTATGAAGTAAAATTTTGGGGCAAAACAAGGGAAGGGGAAGCGCGCACTGAGGTAGCAAATGTTAGAGTGCCTGGATATATATCTGATATATTACAAAGTGAAGAAACAAGAAGAGTCTTGAGAATGCTTGAGAATGATGACATGGAGTATTGCCAAATGAAATGGAAACATCGAGATTGAGTGCACAAAGCCGGAATACCAAATCTCTACCATACGTAGAGACTGAAAGGAAATAAGACGTAGAGAAAACATGTAACAGATGGCGGGAACAGATCTGAAGCTTCGAATAACTTTACAAATTTTATACTTAATAAGGAAAGAGAACTGGAATGGAAGGAAGGGAGAACGCCTATTTGTGTGGGGTACATTCAACGATACTCCTAAACCATCAGGTTATACATATCGCGTTGCTCTTTGTCATGATTAGTGAATTCGACATGACGTGGAAGTCTAATTTATAGTATTAATCCTGCATTTGCTTGGAGACACCAAAAACTGAGAGAAAACTGAGAAACCTGAATCAGGATATCCGGACTCCTTTCGAATACGCGGTCTCCTGATATTAGGCAAAAGTAGTTAACTGGTCGACGGCGACACCACGGAACGTTATTTTGAATAAAGACGTTACTACAAAGAAAGGAGGTGGTCTAACTGAAGGAAGGACCATTTCCTTCATTTTTCGTACAATATCTGTGTGTACTTGTTGGATGCAGACTTTGACTAACAACTAAACAGGCGCCTTCAATCCAGCGTTGGTATTGTTGGAACTATGAAATGCTGTCTGAAGATTGGCCTTTTTCCTGCGTGAAAACGCTGCAAGCTTGGGAAATATGTGTAATTTGATACGTTAAGACTGAAAAGAAATCTTTATTTTTGTGTATTAAACTACACTAACTTACTAATTAACTGACTGACAAACTAAATCCATAGAGCAGAATTTTCCTGAGAAGCTAACAGTTCCATAGGCAGCCAAGAAATTCCCCGTATTTAATAGAATGGTAGAATAAAGATACATTACCACATTCACAAGTGCCCGCCATCTCTCGGTATCCTAAGCCAGATCAATCCAGTCCACCCCTTCTCATCACATTTCTTGAAGATACATTTGAATATTATCTTCACATCTACGCCTCCATCTTCCAAGTATTCTTCTTCCTTCAGGTCCAACACAAGAATCCTATATGCACTTCTCCTCTCTTCCATGCATGCTACATGCATATGCCATCAGAACTACTCACGTGATAAAGTTGTTTTCTGACATTACGTAACAACATATAATGAGGACATTTAAGTTATATTTACAGAGGAAAGGAGTTCAACACAAGGAAGGGGCAGTAACTTGATAAGGACTCCAGCACACTGATGAGGCATTACAATTCCTTTTAGCAGGTATAATTAGTGTGACTAAATGAAGCGTGACAAGTAGAGTTTATAGGTGAGACGATAATGACGTCACACTTCAGCAGGAGAACATGAAACGACGACGCGGCTTGAAACATTGAAGTTAGCTGGCAACAGATTAGTCACATTAGTACGTAACTTATGAACAATATGCACAGGTTTATGATGAATTTAACCAGCACAGGGTACAGTCCAGCAGCAGGTACTTGCGAACACGGCACTGAGCATGTGGGTGCCATAAATAACGATGATTTCTTGATAACCAGTCAACTATTACATTTTAAAGGAGAACTATAGTGCGTGAAGTGAGTCGTAACTAAAAGATTCGACATTTTGTATCACCTTCTTCTTAAGATATATTGCCAAATGAGAGTCATAGGTAGAAATATCTCCACTGAACATTATTTCACCATAACATTGGATAGAAAAGGGATGAGAAGGGGGTGGGGAAGTGGTATTTAGTCGAGCGGGCAAGTACACCCAGCAGGAGCAGCATTCTGGTAGTTATAAAGCTCCCGAAAAGTGTGGGGTGGGACGTGGGGCATTGGGGGTTAAAATCAATACGGTGTAGTAACCCTACTGTATAGCGGTGGGACAGCTACTACTCTTTCAGAAAACATATTACATTCAGAGATACGTAGGCTATATACTATGTTATGTACCGAATACTGGTATGTGTACCTTTTATACAGCACACACTATACATGTGATCAACCGAAAATGGGCCATGCTGTTGGTCCTTAACGCCCAATCCATCGACCAGTAAAATGATTGTCAAGCCCAACACGAACAGCGATTGCAGAATACGGTGGTGCTCAATCTCGAATCAAGTGTAGTTCTTCATAACTGTCACAGAGAGAAACAATGGGGAAACGCGAATTGTCAAGCACATTCAAGTAGCACTTATTCCCGTTCCTGTCACCTTATACATCACGAATCACGAAACTCAAAAGGCCGAATTTACAACATTATCGCCGTAGGCATTTGAAAGTTCTGACGCAAACCCACAAAGAATCTCGTCAGAACATCCTGTGCCCTGTCTCATGTCTGAATGAGATGTCTCACCCAAGCAACACACAATGTATCTTATAAAAATGAAACAAATTCAAAATATATCAATGTCAGATGATATTTAAAATTTAAAACAATGTCTCCAGCAAATTTTGACACTTCATCATGAAGAACATACATCAATTAACTGTGTAAAAACATGAAGTAAACCTCACCTTTACTATGTGTTTCATACGTACCTAACTGATGCCTTTTTTTCCCCGAGTCATGACTCATAAAGAGTTGAAATTTGCTGGAGACGCTGCGTATGTTTAAATTTTGAATGTGAATTTACATTGATATATAACTCATTTTGTTGGTTATTACAAGACAGTTTATTAAATAATGCGGGGAATGAAAACGCTGTAGAAAACGAGAAAGTTTACTGCGACAGCAAACTTGTTGGACACACTCATATATAAAAGTTTTCGTCCAGCTTCAGAAGTAAAATTTTCACACTACCGCTTGAAACACCAACACACGCGTATTAACATGAAGAAACGAAATATCTGCCTTCTTTTGCAAGGTAATGTACACTAATACTCGTATAGCAGAAGTTAAGCGCAAATGAAGAGGCCGGAAGACATGAGTACGCCTAAGGATGGACTCGATTTTCCAAAAATGAATTAAGGGAATATAACAACATATATTTCAAAATTTTCCGTATCCCACTGAAGCCTCTTAGTTATGAATATTTGTGCCACTAGGTTTCGTACTAAATTATCTACATTTTGCCCACACAATTGATTTAGATGTGCCGCATAATGATTAAAAAAACACATTATTTCCCTACACATCGGTCATGGACTTGTCTTTGTAATGCAAGCACATTGTGTACTCTGTGAGATACGAAATAAGTCATATATAATAAAGATTCACTGTAATCTTCATAGCGTTAAGGAACTATATAAGTAAGATGGGACAATAAAGGTTCAAAGCACATGCAATTTTTTAGAATTATAGCAAGTATTACCCAATGAATCTTATTAGTCTTGAAATGGGACACCCCAGTATCGAAGGCTGTATCATAAGGTATTAATTTCGACACTCTAACAACAGAGGGGGACCGCGGTAGCACAGTGGTTAAGGTGCTGTGTTACAAATCGGAAGGTCGCTAGTTCGATCGCAGCTGGTGTTAGTGGATTTTTCATTGACATAATATCCTTCCGATCGCACTATGGCCCTGGGGTCGACTCAGCCTCTAACAGAAATGAGTACCAGGAGTATTTCCTGGGGTTAAAGGCGGCCGGTGCGTAAGGCTGACAACCTACCGTCATCCTGTGCCGTTGTCATGAAATCTGGGAACCTTAAATTCCTGGAACCCTCTGGGCCTGTCCAGGCCTGTAATGGGATTGCTTTACCTTTACCTTTATTCTAAAACACATTTCTTCCCTCTTCACTGTACTACAACTGAAAACGTCGAAAATAATTTTCTTTTCTTACGTGCCTCCTTTACACATCAAAATGTTCCGAACTGTAAACTTTCCAAAAGATTAAAACGAGAAAATTTGGAAGAGTACTAATAACTACATAAATGGAGCAAAATCCTTCTTGAAGACCTTCATCTACTCAAGAAATCCCCCGCATTTTGTGGAAACCGAACTTCCATTTTCGCATTCACAAGTGCCTGCAACTTCTCTACCTTGAGCCAAATCAATCCAATCCACTTCCCCCATCATATAGCTCTAGAAGATCCATTTTAATATTATCATCCCATCTACGTCTAGGTCTTTCAAGTGGTCTCTTGCTCTCAGTTTTCCCGACCGAAACTCTGTTTGCATCCCATTCCCCCTATGCATATCATATTATTGAATTAAGGTCCACTTATTTTAAAATCAAAGTTCATGAAAAAAGCAATTTAGAACTTCAGTCTTCGATCTATAGCTCCGCTTGAACGAAGCAAAGTAAACGCGTACACAGTGACGGTGGGAGTTGTCAATTTCGTGGCCTTTCATATCCGGCCAGCTTGCTGGGGGGGGGGGGGAGCAGTCTGTTTTTGTTCCACTCAGTCAGTGTTCGTAGTTACTCGAGTTAATGTGAGAAATGCTGCCCGCGAAGTAAATCGTCACCGAACATGCTTTGCCTTTTAACCACAACATAACAGCGAGGCTACAGATGGCCGGGAGGCGAAGGAAAAGTGGAAAGTTTTTATATACTTTCTGGCAGCTCCATTCTTCCGCAGTTCTTTAGAGGAAAGTGACTCGCATCTGGAACCTGGTGGAAAATGAAACACAGAAGGACAAACATAAGATGGAAGCCTAAGAGCAAGCCAGTGGAATTGAAATAATTGTACAGAAATTTCAATTTTGCATTACGAGAGCGTTCTGTTCATGGAATCCATAAAAAAAGTTGTTAAATACAGCCGGGAAAGACAATTGCAGCTGTGTTAAACTTTTGGCGCCGGAATTATTTTTTTAATTTTAGCACAACCTGTATATAAAATGTGAATAATACAGGAACCAAATACGTTAGAATTATGAAACAAACTGCATTTTGAAGAAAAAAAAAGGAGAGTATATACCGTGTTTAAAATATTCAGTATCTATATTTGTTGAATAAATATACAAAATTAAACTTTAGAGGTTAGCGGTGCGGTACGACCCCCATAGGGGTCGTTAGGCGTCAAAAGGTTAATATTCACATAAAATAAAGAATTTCTAACAGACTCATTAAATTTATTTTCCTACCGCATAGTTTTAAGTTGTCTTGTGTGTAATTGTTATTGGTTGACTCTGTTTATTGTTGTAGTTGTCTTGTGTGTGTTGTCATCTTATGTGTATCTGTTGTACTGTGTGTGTATTGCTGTTTTTTACTTTAGATGCCGGACTGCTCGCTAGAAGTCAGTATTCGGAAGGTCCTGCGACCGGCCACCTCGACACAGGTTTTTCTTGTTTTCCCTGTGTCTAAAAGCAAATGCTGAGATGGTTCCCAAGACACCAAGTTGCCACTACATGCTTCTCATGTAGCCCCCCAACTTAAATTTCGTAGTAACCAATTTCATGTTTTGTATACATGTAAAATAACTACTGCCACCGGGTAACAACCCAACTGCAGTAAATAAATATTATTATTATTATTATTATTATATATTTCTAATTCTAAAAATATGTTTCCATTATTACTCTAATTTTATACTATTTTCTTGAAAAACGTAACTCCTAAGCACTGACTGTCACAAAATCAAATCTGTCAGATACAACCACAATAATCGCGACAGTTATATTTGTGCAAGTTTGTGTACTAAAATATTTACGTGTATTTAGTTATATTTATGGCCACCCCTGTACTAAATCTGAAACTTCTTTTATGCCTGCTGGTTCATTGGCTACCGCAGCCATGTCGAAAACCAAAGAATCATTTCCACAATACTGCCGTCACAGAATTTTATACATGTCAAAGGTCAAATATATGCTAAGTTACACAATTATGAGGATCCGAAACTAAGTCTTGCGAATGTTGATAACACCTCACCAGTTCGCACCTTCTTCATGTTTTTTTTTTTACGGAACACAAGAAATTAAAAGTGGGGCTATAAATTGGCCTTCAGCATCACAATTTCATGGACGTTTCGTGATGTTCGCTCAGGTAGTTCATATATTGAAATGCGCGACATTAAGTGACGCATGTAGTCACGAGAGATAGCCTAAAATTAGAACTAGCAACATGGGTGCTTAATAGTAAATAGTAAATAGACATGGACTGTACGTATAATCGTAATATTGAAGAACGTTCGCGTAACCGTTGTTGTCGTGCGTTGCCGTGAAAAGCAAAAAGTATTACATATTCTGATTATGTGTCTGTAGCCTTAGTTATCCAACATGAAAAGCGCATGCTCCGTATCGTATTGTCTTCTGTGGCCTGTCGGACTCTACCAAACTTTTCCACATTATTTCATAAAAGACACTTTTTCGGAAAGGATTATTGAACATAAAATTCGTTTTTTGATTTTCTCTACAACTATTTTCCGAAATATTTCGCGTTCTAAGAAGAATTCAGCAAGACTGCATCATATGTGCACGTAGCTATTCATGGAAAGCAACCATTATTCTTGACAGGTTTTAAAGAAACTGGACTTTTCCCAAAAGATTTTCAAAGAATACTCAAATATCAAGTTCCATGAAAATCCGCCCAGTGGAAGCCAAGTTGTACGTTGACGGACGGACGGACGGACAGACAGACAGACGGAGCTAATATTCGCTATTCGCAGTTTTGCGAACGCATTTAAAAATGATAGAATCAATTCAAAGAATTGTTTCTATATTCCAAAACGTTTCAAGCCATAAGATAACTACAGGTTCAAACCAACATGTGTTAATAGATGCTACAGACTGAACTTAAGTTTCGCGTTATTATTGCAATAAATACCGATTATTTCTGTCAACACTATTAATTGACAGGCTTTTCTAATTGATAAGGAGTGTGTTTTCTACGAGGAAAAGCTGAATTTTTAAGTGTAACTTAGATGCAATAGTCTTGAAATGGTGAGGGTCGTGTAAGAATGGTTCGCTTTGAGGCTGTAAGAATTCACCCGTTGAGTCATTTCTAAACTACAATTTTCGATATTCACAGGCTGTCGCTACGTTTCTTGTCACTAGATTTTTGGTTTTCACCATTTTTAAAGACTATGCAGGCTTTTAGGGTGAGTAGAGGTACAATGATACCTCGGCTAACGAAGATAATTCGTTCCAGAATCACATTCGTTAGTCGAAATCTTCGTTAGCCGAAACACACATACAGACGGAAAAGATAAGCTCCTGGAATGGCCCGACCTTTCATGTTTGCTGTTTTATGTTAGCGCGCGCATCTACTAAAACATTCGTTAGCCGAATCCATATTCCTTAGCCGAAAAATTCATTAGCATTGTCACTCGTTAGCCGAGGTATCACTGTATAGCTGTATTCTTTTCTGGGACCTTCGGCATTAGATGGGGGTGGGGGGTCAGCCCCACGCCCCGGCCGCCTCTACACCCAGGAAAGACCGGGTACCCATTGTACAAGAGGCTGGGTGGGCCCCAGGGCCGGTCTGGATGGGCGGGGAATCTCGTCCTTCCCGGGATTCAATCCCGGACCGTTCAGTCCTGTAGCTCAGTCGCTATACCAACTGAGCTACCGGGCCCACTTCTTGTTACTAGAACTCTTCAAAAACATGTCAACAAGTATCATTCTCTAACAATGCAATGTGTAATTAATTCTGTCTACAAAATCGGGGCCTTTCTTGAGAATCTGAAAGTCTTCCAGATAATTGCGAAGTTGCCCAAATTTAATGGAACTAAAAACTTGGTTACTTTGCTCACAACAATCTGCCAACAGACGCTACTGTGAGTAAAATGGGTGAAGTTAGTGTGATCAAAATATACTTCCTTATTTAAACATATCTTAATATTATATTCCTATCTCTGCCTTAGCGTAACAAGTAATCTCCTTCAGGTTTCCAAACTAAAATTCCGTACGCATCTCTTATATCTACCACCCACGTTACATGCTCAATCTGCTGCAATTTCGATGTTAATATCTAGCGTCCTCTGGGACGTGGCATGTCGTGGTTTCGCTGATGTTTGATATTCTGTATCATACTGTTACACCGGAGATGGTGGCAGTAGTTCCCAGAACTATTTTTTAATTTCTACCACATTACGCGTAATCACATTTCAAAACATTTATCGCCACATTTACCGCAATGGAAATTTCAACAGTTTTCCAGTTATTTTATATCAACCTACGATAGAGCATTAGAACGAAATTTCACATGCAGCTCCGCACTTAGCATTGAATACGGTGAAAGCTGCATGAAACTAACTGCGTATGTTTCGCGTTCTTCATTGCTTAAAAGCGTACGAACAGCCGTATATGTGAAAAGGAAGAGAACTGTTGGTAGCGAAGGAAGAGAAGATAGTGTGGTGTTCCACTGTCAGCAGTATCACAGCATTTTCACAAAAGTACTTGGCAGAGTAGATTATATGCTGTTTGTAGCAGAACATACCATAGGGCTGATAGAAATTCGGCCACCAGTAACGGCAACAGACACACCAGTGTTCTTGAGGAAGACTGTGGCTTTGATGTGAAATATTGTCTTTGTCTTTCGAGATAAGCACGGATATATACATTTTTTTTTCCATCAGAGAAAGAGTTTTTAATGCACTTCAAATGGATCACATGGTGTTGATGGGAATAATCTGGCTCAGAGATGAAACCGGTGGTAGAATATTGTAAATACAGTAAAGAATCTTCAAAAAGTGTCTTGAGTTGCGGGGGAATAAAAAGCGTTAGAGAAACACTCAGTCATAGACCTCAGTAGCTATGCAAACATGGCGATATGCGAACCGTACAGTGCTGGTTTGTCACGTAAAGTGCAATATATATAT
>Ga0123352_10012970_pt1 | contig 13207 bp, 6 predicted proteins | sample TergutLab28metaG_FD_89700 | JGI IMG/M metagenome (GOLD analysis project Ga0123352, IMG submission 89700) | Labiotermes labralis P1 segment gut microbial communities from Petit-Saut dam, French Guiana - Lab288 P1 | ecosystem: Host-associated > Arthropoda: Insects > Digestive system > Gut ... | reverse complement strand
GGAGATTATTGATCAAATTCACGAGCAAATTTTGGAAGACCGCCGGATTTCGGCTAAATCAATAACTGAGCAACTGGGCATCTCACGTGAGCGGGTTGGGTCCATCATTCATTACAATTTGGACATGCGAAAGCTCTCCGCGAAGTGGGTCCCGAAATGCCTGAACGCGAATCAAAAACGCCGACGGTGCCAGTCGTCTGAGCAACTTTTGGAATTTTTTCGGCGCTACCCAAATGATTTCCTGTCGCGATTGGTGACCATGGATGAAACCTGGTTATATCACTATGAACCGGAGACAACGCAACAATCAATGGAGTGGCGGCATAGCGGCTCACCCCGCCCCAAAAAATTCCGAGTGCAAAAACCCCCTGGAAAAGTTCTCGCCTCGATTTTTTCAGATCAAAACGACATCCTCCTCATCGATTATCTTCCAAAGGGCCAAACTATCAACGCGGAGTATTTCTCATCTCTGCTGGTACAAATGAAGGACATTTTGAAGAAAAAAAACGCCGCGGGAAGGTCACCAAGCGGGTCTTGTTCTTGCACGACAGTGCCCCGGCTCACCGGGCACTTACAACCCAGAAGAAACTGGCCTATCTGGGCTTCCAGTGTCTTGATCACCCACTCTATTCTCCGATCTGGCCTAGTCGGACTACCACCTGTTCCCTGGACTGAAAGAACAATTGAAAGGTCACCATTTTTCGTCCGACGCGGAGGTCATTGCTGCCGCGGAGACCTGGTTGGTCGGACAACCTTCTGAATTTTTTTAGTGTCTTACAAAAGTTACACAAACAGGCTAAGTAGTGTATTGAGCTTCGTGGGGAGTATGTTGAATAAATCCCGAGTTTGGTCGCTGTAGCTTGTTTCCTTCCTAGTCGTGCTAAGGACTTATCAGCATCCCCTAGTATATGGGCCTACACGGGACGAGATAACATGGGAGTGGGCAAAACAACATAATTAGGAGCTTAACGATCTGTACTCGCCACAAATTATTTGGTTGATCAAACCCATAAGAATGAGATGGGCGGTGCATGTAACACGTATGGTGGAGAGGACATGTGCATACAGGGTTTTGGTGGGAAACCTAGGGGAAAGAGGCCACTTGGAAGACCCACGCGTAGATGTGAGGATAATAATCAGACGGATCTTCAGGAAGTGTGGTGGGGGGCATGGACCGGATTGATCTGGCTCAGGATACAGACAGGTGGCGGGCACTTGTAAACGCGGTAATGAGCCTTCATGATCCATACAATACGGGGAATTTCTTGACTAGCTGACAACCGGTTAGCTTCACAAGTGGTACTCTGCTCCATGGATTAAGTAAGTAGGTGGATTATAGAGAGGTGAAACTATTCTCGAGCCGAAGTGTCTGAACTGACATACGTGAGAAATGTGTATTTACGACACGGCGACAGTTTGGATATATATTTTGTAATAGTATTTACTACGGCTATTCACTAAACCCCTTCTCCCCATATGAACCATGATCACACCACTACACATCCAAAATGCAGCCGCATTAAAAAAAATACTCCACATTTACGGAATGTAGACTGTACACAAGCCCATAAAATTGTAACGTACCTTCGCGGGACTGAGCACTGCTCTATCGTTCTGACGTACTGCAGCTGCAGTTCCTACTGCAGTTTCACATCCTGCATAAGCACTAGGCTAACACGACATGCAGCAACAATGACGTGACACTTAACATAATCATATCAATACTGAAACCTACGAATGCGCGTCACACTCCAAACATATGAAGGTGTAAGAGGTTAATCCATTCGAAGTATGTTTGAAGTCGCGGCCCCACTCGACAAACCGCCGTCTCCACAGACGATTATGGTATGCAGCAACTTAACCCCTACCAATATATCTGGTTCCATAGAAAGGAATACGATCCATAGTCCAAGATAAAGTTTCTTTCACCTACAATCCAGATGCAGAGGACGAATTCCACACATCCTCAACCTCCGCAATTGATGGAGCTGAACGATCAAGTTTCACTCCCCGCTCGGTTTACGTCCCGTACCCACTAGACAAGACGCTAGATTGATCCCAGGGCCATTTGGGGTTAGCTGCGAAGAGAAAAATCCCATTCCCTTTTGAAAACAGTACCTAGGTCTTCCAATCCGTAACGACCACTAAGTTATCAGGGCTCCTACCATATCTGCATCTGTTGTTGAAGCCTTTATTGGTTGAGGACGGCGATCTCATACGTGGCTGGAGATTGTAGAGCGGCTGGCCTCGACTCAACAGGGTAATGCTAGCTTATCGTACAGCCGTTAATGGCCAATTTCATAAATGTAGAACACGATCCTAATCCAATATATTATTTCGATTAACCCAACATAAAAATAATAGCGCATACAAGATGTAAAGTATACTCCAGGGTAACAAATACGGTTTAATTTATCGGGCGGTCATTCGTGTATTACGATATACTTGTTACCATAGCAATATTTTTGCGGGAATAGCTGGAGACTTAACGCCATACCGTACGTCATGTATTATTTTTTTTAATACTGAAGCGTCGGAAATTTGTCGTGCTCTGGACGAAGGTGATAATGTAGTTTGAACAATTATGTAAAATTAAGTCTCTGCCACGACGAGGGCTAAGCTAATTCTGTTCGGCAAATTGCATACATCGGTGCGACCCTCCAGCTGGATAATTAGTCCAACCTGCGCCTTTATACTCCCCCTCAAAATTAAGTAACCATTGTAACATTCCATGCCCCCATTATACTGTCTGCTGAAAGTATGATACCGCTAGCACTGTAGGACAATGCGGCGGTATCACCGGACGCAATATGCCAGGGTGGTCGGCCACTGCAGTAAAATCACTTATACGCTGAGTGGACGTTGTGCAGGGCGGTACCACTTTATATTTAAGGGAAACGCTAATTCATTAAAAATATATTTGTTTGCTCTATGATACAACTGGGCTAACAAGGAGGCGAAATCATACTTTTCAGAATATGCGTGCGAAAAAAAAGTACCGAAACTTAAAAAAATACCACCCACTGTAATTTACCACTATATATGCTACAATACTAACGCCATTATTAACAATACTACCCGTACTACTACTACCACCACCATCAGCAGCAGCGGCGGCTTTTCGAGTCCGACTACATAGATCTTAAGAACTTATTACCTCGATACAAATGCTATCTACGTTGAGTTTTTCTGATATAACCTCGAAGTTTTGCAGTCTCAGTTTGTTAACTGCTGCCTTACGAAAGAGCAGTGCATACGCGCGATTCCAGGCTTCCAACGCAACGTAAATTAAATCTAACATTTTACGCAACGCAGATTGGTACAAGGTACGAACTAACAATCTACGCTGCGTAGCCCCCTTCTTGAAAAAGTTAATCCCACTCTTGATATAAAAACACGAAAACAATGTTTCAAATTTAATTTCAGTGCCCTCTGGTTGTCGATGGAAGAGAAAGCCTCAGGTTATGCAGAGTGGCTGGGAATACAATGGATAAGTAACCATGGACATCCGAAAAGAAGTGGTCCTCCAGCTGGAGGTTTGGATGGGGTCTGACAGTCCGTCAACCTAAAACATTAGCATGTTAAGAAATGTTATACTGGAAAGAGGGCTTGCTGAAATTCTCGAATTTCAAACCCCAAAACACCATAACTGATTCTAACACAGCGAAATAATGAACTCCTCGGCTATATACCGTGCTGTTCACACACATAACATCCTCATATCCGTAGTTACACAATTATGGACATTCCGCTCTTATGTTCGTCGTACGCTCTTAATATTGGTCGATAAACAGCACAGGTAAAAGCATGGAATTAACACACTCCTAATAATGTTCTAAACATTACACACACTGAGCTACCAGAATCATATCGCCCTTTTTCTCAAAACATATCAAGACAATATAAAAACAAATATTGTTGAATAAAATATTTTCTGTTACGTCGCCTAACAAGTACCAGCACCACGCTTTGAGCACACGATGCTCATCACGCACCATAAAACGAAATTATTTTATCCAACACAATCCACTTCCACATATTTCGTGATCTATTCTAGTAACAGAAATCTATAGTACAATTGACAGTTTATTAATTTGAATGTCCCCTGTGAGCCGCATAATTCGTCGTACCTATTTCCAAGGACTGCAACGAAATTAATATAAAATGTGCCACACTGTTTCGAAGTAATAACCATTCTTTGGCGTTAGCGTACTATTTATTTCGCACCTTCAATACTGTGACTCCAGTCAAAGCTGTAATACTGACTGTAGCGTGCCTGTCAAATTTACGAAAAGTAACTGCAGTTATAGTATTCGGTACTCACTCGATTGCTGCGCTACCGTTATGCCTGGCTTTCTTGACGTTTATCCATCGGATTTCTCCGTAAAGCGAGTGTTAGTTATTTCAGAATCCAGCGTTTTTAACAAAAACATTACTGCACTTGCACTACACAACTACCTTGCACACCACCGCCATGTTAGCTGAACTATGCTACATACAACTGGTGATGCTATTGGATATATCTCCAAACACAGTACTGGCCTACTATTGGTCAGAAAATCCCGCATGTGAATTTGTGTAAGCATGGCTACGTCTGTAACGTCTAATCCATCTACGTTGCTTCCCTTAGGTAAAACATAATCTTTTCTTTATTTTTAAATTAATTCTGCGTATCCAAGTTGTATAAACAAGTTATATAATAAGGCAGGTAATTAGTTATTGTAATTTTCTGAAGAAACTGGTTGGTATTTTGCAGTATCATTCAGCCAACCTAAACGTATTTTCGAAAAGCATACAGGCACGTGGTTTCACCTACATTACATATTACTTGGTGTTGCTAGTGCAAGATTCAGTAACATCTGTTGCATGTATCGCAACGTCCCGTAACGTGCAACGGGAACTCTTGCTGTCCTCCTCAAAATGGATACTGGTGCTACAGCAAATTAAACCAATCAATGCAAACCCTTTCGAGACTGGCCCACCAGATCACAAACTATAAATTACATGATCCTCCCTTTACTCTTGCGGCAGAGACAGTTTATGCTACAGAAGTGCAAGTGTGGAGGGGCTTGGTTTATACAAATGGTGTTAAATTGTGGGTCATATATAGAATTGCCATGCAGTTTTTCAGTCACCGTTCTGGCAAACTGCTTCTTTTCATTCTTTCCACTCTCAGCACAGCATTCAGCATTGTGATCCTTAGCCTCGCATGGGTGAACTGCATTATGTTGCCAAACTGGGAACTAAAATCTATCTCTCCACGATATATAATTGCACTTTAAGCTATAAAGTGCCCAACCTAACCAAAAGCCCTCTTAATTTCATTTATATATTTTACAGAACTTGTGGACAAATGTATTGGTTCACGAATCCACATCATTATGAAAAATGATAAAGAAATTGTTGGAACTCTGTTGGGTTTTGATGATTTTGTGAATATGCTGCTGGAAGATGTCACAGAGTATGAGTCAACCCCAGAAGGTAGAAGAATTACTAAGCTTGATCAGATTCTGCTCAATGGAAATAACATTACAATGGTATGTACCAACAAAACAATGTGCTGCATTAAACTATTTGGTTCTATCACTTTACTTCATAAATAATATAGCATTTAACACACTAACCTTTGTAATTTTATTTTTTCAAACTGTCTGGCAGATCATGTGAACTGCACTCTGCCATTTGATGGAAACCATACCCACTTCTGTCTTCCTCCCAAAGATCCATGTAAAAAGTTATTCTGCTATCTCTAGCACTCATCATGACCATTTTGTAATATGTTTTAACACCAAAATCCTGTATGCATGCCTTGATTGCACCATCATAGTTACATGCCTAACCCTTCCTAGCCTACTCTTTTAGCACTAGTAGGTAATATGTGTGCCACAGTACTTTGTTATGTCAACCTAAATTGAATACTTACTTTCGTCTCATTAGGCCAGATATTTTCCCATGCAGTTTATTGTCATATAGGCACTGTAATCTATGTTCAAAGTAAATAACTGTTTCAGATGTAAACAAAACAGCAGGCCAAATTGTTGTTTTTTGTGTTTTCTTTTAGTACTTCAAAAGTAAACCAGTTGATAACAGCTTCTATAATGAAATGTTTTTAATTTTTCAAGTGTTATTCTTCAGACCAGCACTCTCCTATCCATCTGTTGATGGTTGGTGGCCTTAACAAATTGCTTATTCATACTGGCATTTTTAAGTAATGTTCTGACTACAGTGCATCACATTTGGAATCACTTTTGAACTTTGTCTATAGTCCCATATGTGAAATAAAAATTAAACCACACTTCTACCAGGACACAAGCAATCCCTGTCCTCAGGTAGAAGAGTAAGGGAGACAGCTGCATGATTGGACCCAATATGAAAAGCTGTTCTGAGTCCCGTGGCCCTCTCACGCCTCACTATGTATTTCACTTCCTGTTGCGTGAGGACAGGGACTGATCCGCTTCCCAGAACATAGTGTTTTAATTTTAATTTTAAACACAGGACAGTGGACAAAGTGGAAGGAGTGAATGATTCCAAATGTGATAGACCACCATTGTATGAATTCTACAGAGAAGTGATTGCAAACAAAATCTACATTTAGCAAAACATATGTAGGACAAGTACATGGTACTAGTTCTGCAGCCTTCCAGTCTTGTAGACACACACACATTCATGCACACATGTATGCATGTGCGCACAGGACCCTTATTTTGTCTGAGAACTATCACTTGTCCGTTCCTGCTGCTAGTGTGCCATGCCTGTGGGCAGTTAGCCGAGTGGGCTGTGTTAATACAACCAGCCAACAGGAAGTGGCAACTATTAGTCATAGGATAAAATAGTGACCCTAAATAACCAACTGCATGCTACTGATGTATTACAATACATGTCGGTGGCTAAGTAAAGATTTTTTACAATCAGCTGGTAAGGACTGTCAGTAAATAGTTCTGCTTTGATCTTCCATAACCATTCGATTGTATACATGAATCAAGACAAAATGCCCCACATTTAAATTGATTTTCTTGTTTCTTTATGTAACTTTTTTTTGTGGCAGATGTAAAGTCCTACTGAGAAGACTTGGACACCCTAACAATAATAAAAACATTGCAATGCTGCAAAATGACTTTGTCCTACATAGGTCATAACATTTTTCATAAAACATTCACTATATTGACAACATTGTCCAGTGTATGTATGTACTCTGTGTTTGTGTATGTATGTGTGTGATGCAAAACACATTGTATCTTCCCAAATTCCATGTTTTTTATTTGCAGTTTCTAAGTTTAAGCATCTGGATAAAGTGACAACTGTGCTATCTGATGTGGCTTCTAAGAACCATTTTAGGTGTATATTTATATAAGACATCTCAGCATAAACTTTAATTGAAATCCGTGCTACAAGAGTGTTGTTGATATAGGTAAAGATGGACATACATATCCTTCATATAAGATGTTGCACTTTATCTTTGCAGCTGTCTCAACGTATTATTTAACAAATATTAATACTGCTACTAATAATCTTCTTGTTTCTTTACAGCTTGTACCTGGAGGAGATATGCCCGATGCATGAAGAATTTTTCCTGTTCACTTATGTACAAATATGAGTAATACATAAAATTTATTACTACTTTTTGTAATAAAATCTTATTTGAAAAGAACTGTTTGCTTATTGTATTACTACTTATAATGTTAAGAATCATCCTTGTTAAAAAAAAAAGTGGCTACAGATAACATCACAGATATAAATTCAGATATTTTCTGAAACACTTGTTTTATTACTAGGTGTGTTAAAAGAAGCAGCAATATTCTGGAGCTCATAGATGACACTGCAGATAGGTGGTCTGCTAGTAGGCTCCTGATGCCAGCAAAGGCTGTACAGTTTGATAAATGCTTGATCCTCAATTTTAATATCTTGTATACGCTTTGGTCGCAGCTTACCAGAGCCTACCTGTACAAAAAATCATTTCCCAACTGTTTCATTGCATGCTATAACTGATGACTTAAAAAAATACACAACAGAAGTTCTTTCCACTTGACTGCAAATTTCTGTGACAGTACATGCACAAAACTCACATGTAGAACTCAAACAATATTCATTTTATGGCATTTTAATTGTCATAATCATAACACATGCCTAAAACATAATCACATTGAGAATGACAACTTCTGTGTGCATAAAAGACTGACTGAAAGCAATATGTGCTAATGTGCAGAAAGCACACCCATGAAACATACTGACAGTGGCTCATAGATTTGGTGTAAAGTGTTTAATTAGATATTGAGACATGCTGAAATGAAACACTTACCTTATATATTATTGTATGTAAAGTGTAACCTTCATAGGGAACTTCACGAGACAGTAGTTGCCAACATGTGATTCCAAGGGAGTAAATATCAGACTTTTCAGAGGGCAGTTTACCTTGGAGAATTTGTGGATCTGTATACATCACAGTGTTCTGAAAGAAAATTAAAAGAATTTAAAACATAACTAAACTTTATGTTTGACAATTTATATTTTCATTTGTTCCATTACTAAAGTCATATTTGAATCCCATATGTTATATCTTTATATTAAATACTTTGTTAAGAAGCATATAAGATTTTGACAAAAAGGTAAAGCAACAGAAATTTACCGTGTTATCTGGTACAGTACAGTACACTTCATCCCCCAGGACATGAGAGCTTCCAAAGTCACACAGTTTGCAATAATCTTGTGGGCAAACCATGATGTTACTAGGTTTCACATCCAGATGTAATATCTTTTTGCTGTGGCAATGACCGAGAGCAAATGCAATATCAAGAGCATACCTGCAAAACAAATTAGAATGCCCATTGTTCTTAACAGAGGTATTCTAGTGTCTGGGATTAATTTGTAGTGAACTTTGATGGCCCTCAGTTATTCAATTATGAACCATTATTTGTTTACAGTTTCAAATTTTTGAAACTATTGTACATAATCATGTTACACTTTGTTTTAACTTATGTATGAACTACTACAGGAGGAAATAGAAAACTTACAGTGAAAAGCTTAAGGTTTATGGTGGATGAAGATTTAAGGTTGTGTACTTGTGTGTGTACGTAGGCATGCACACACACACACACATACCTCCAGACGTAAACTGGATAAGACTGATTAGAGGACTCATTCCAGTACATCGTGATTAATTCACTAATATCTAGGTTACCGGTTTTTCTTTAAAAAAGGGAGGGGTGGGAATGCCTTGAGTGGGGACCCTGTTTGTCTGTCTGACCCAGTATAAGTGACTGAACCATCTGTCATATTGTCATACGAGATTTGATATAGACGCTCTTTACAAAAATTGTCAGACAAGTATAAGTTCTGTGGAAGGCAGCTCAGTTACAGTCACACTATGCCCAAGGGCATAAATGAATTTCTACTCACACATTCCATGTTTCTTCACTGATATGGATGAAATTCTTTGTATGAAATCTCCATATAATTATGTTGAACATTTATGTGTTATGTGAAAAATGGCGCAGCGAAATCTATGCTTCACTTCGAGACTATTTGTATCTTTACTTCCCACATTTAATCTTCAGCTTGGGTGAAAGTTGGTATAAAAACCAGCACCTGTTTTTGTAAGCATTTGTGAGATGTGAAAATGAGCACAAGGAAAGCTTTACTTTTCTAACAGGCATAAATAAAGTAACATTTATACATGTACATTGAAATTTTGTGACATTTTTAAAGTAAAGAACCCTTTAGTAAAGTCTGTGTACTGTAGCATGCAGTGCAACATTTTGATTAGCATGTCAAGCTCAGGATGAAAATGAAGTGGGAGACATGTGAGAGGTAACAGTTTTTAAGGTAGTAATCCTTTCATTTAATGGGATTGAGGGAAATTGCAGAAATACCATTTACCTTAATGGTGTACCATATAAAATTCATACAGGATGTATAATTGTCAAATCAAACCAACTGACTTGTATACTCTGAATACATAATGTGCTACACACTAAGAAAGCTTTTGTGGTTTGCACCTTGTTCTGCGCATACTACTCATGACAAATGTTGGGTCAGATATCAGAGAATGGAGGTTGGAACCACTGCAGAGCTCCATGAAGACAAGACCATATTCTCCCTGTGTGCATGTTACTTGCAGTACCTTCACCACATTCTTGTGGGACAATTTTAAAGCATTGGATTCATTCCTCAGTGATCCAAGTGACTTTCTAAACCTGCTTTTTGGAATTACTTTTACAGCTACATCTTCACCTGAAAAGGAACAATAAATAAATAGATTTATATACTACATACCCTATGCCTGAGTCTACACTATGACACATAAACACTTACAAATTCCAATACTTCATAAAATTAGCTACACAAGCAGATCTCATACATCAAAGAATGAAGATGGGTTGACTTTCAAAAGAAACACAGTGACATAAAACAGACATCATGTCTTCTTCTTGCTTAAATATGTAACTTTTTTAACCTTTCACAGCAGTGCAATTGAGGTGTCAGTTCTTCTAGGACAATGTTCCATGTCTGGGTAGTTGAACAGCAATCACACATTTACACGATGCAATGTCCCAGAAGAGTTCAGACCTCATCTTGTTGCTGAAATTATTATTGACATATATATCCATGGTCTTGATTCTAATGTATTATGCAGCCACTAATGATCTCAACAGCAAAAATGTTGTCATTTGCAAATGTAAATATTTCATAAACTGAATATATACTACTGAACTGTGTTGTACTCAAAATTAGTTGCCCTTAGGTGAGTTTATATTGATCTTCTAGGAGTAAATACTCTTCAAACCACCAAATCATCCCTTGATGTACATAATTCTATAACAATGAACTTCATAGACATCACTGTAGTACTGTTCATTGCTTAATGTAATAAATGAGCAGTTTATTTACTGTACTCTAAGTTGCTGATGGCTAATCAGCAAAACAGGTCTTCAACCTGAAATGACTTCATAACAAACCTTTGTGCTTTGCTTTAATAACAGTTCCAAAGCTGCCTGTGCCCAATTTTATCCAGTGTTCTCTGGCATTCAGTCCCTGAGATAAAAGAGCTATTATTTTTGGTGTGTCAAGTAAGACTGTTCTCTCTCCTTTATCAACAGCTTCTTGACTTACTCCATAGGAAAAATTGTTAGAATTCTTCCTTGGTGATGGGCCAAATTCAGAACAAAATTCCAGGTTTCTCACTGCACAAATTCTTGATGGTGATGAGCATATTCCTGTGATTGGACTCTTTGTGGCATTATGAGAGGTTTCTGTGACACTGCATAAGAGACAATAAAGTTATAAAGTATCTCTACAAATATACATAATATAGACCATGAAGGAGGTCATAAAGTCTGTGTGCTTCTGATAAATACAAATGTAATTTAAAATGTGAACCACACACAAGTCCAAAAGAAAGATATGCCACTTCTCCCTTATGTAAAAAAAACATAGTTTTAAAAAACTAACATATTTCTATCACGTCAAAAACTGTTCTCATAAATATCATTATTTTCCTAGTGGTTAATAGTAAAATACAATTTACTTTTTTGGAGATAATTGCAACATGAAGATTCAGGTCTTCTGGAATGTTATGCCTTGTCCACTGGAATGTAGTTGCTGACATACTGAAGGACTGCAGTGCCTTCAACTTCAGAGCCAAGCAATCCAAAAAGATTTTTATCTTTCTGCTTGGACTGTTTTACCCTGAAGAAAAACACATTATGCTCCTCTGAAATGTAACATTTTGCCAGTTGGCATGGCAAAATAGCAAAATATTCCAGAAGAGTTTAATTACTGGCAATGCTGCAAGAATCTGACACAATTTTAACTTCTTCACTCTCATAAACTAAACTTAAGTGAAGATTAAAAAAAAAGTAAGAATCATTACAACTTCCATGCACAGTAGAAGTTGTTACAAACCAAGGTGACCCAAGAAACAGCCTCAGACATTCAAGTATCAATCAACACATATTATGTAAAATATTTTACTTTTACTTAAAAGACCATAAAAAGTCACAGCAGTACACTTCAGCTAAATTTCACAGAACATTTGTGTTAACTGGCGCTCCAGTATAGTCAGTTTTCCAATCAAATATAATAGAGTTAAAAAAACAAAACCCTGATTACACTATTTGAAGGTTGTGCTGTATATTCAATGTAAGTATACCTAGTACCTGATTATAACCCAAAGTCTAAAATGGTGTGCATGTATAACAATGATTCAAGCATTGTAGTATAGTTTCAGCATAATTATTAAATAAATTTACTTACCTCAACCTACTTATTACTGGTAACTGCGAAGCACTAAAGTATGTCTGGGAAGTTTGGATATTTTGAGAAAGGGTTGATTTGGCTTCATTTCTTGAAATGCAGATTGGTGATATATTTTTTGGACTAGCTATTTTCTGTAGATGATGTCTTAAACTTGAAGCCATACCCAAAGCCTTCCTACCTTCTGTTCCTGAAAATAAATTTTGACTGTTGCTCTGTTTGGTAGAATTAAATTAAATTGTCACAGATTGTACCAACTTTGAAAAATTAAAAGATCCCATCCACTATATGCATCAGAATATCCCTGTTAGATCACTTAAACACAACAAAATATCCCATAATAATAATAATAATAATACTTTGACATGGCAAATAGCGAGACATGTGCCAAGAACTGTAGTTGCAAATTAGCTGCAACACCATACACCCTAGAAATATGGTTTGTTGCAGGTGTATAATTGTCAATACACTGCATAAAGTGGATAAGGAATAACAATAATAATAATAATAATGAGAAGATTGTCATATACCAAATGCAGAAATGTAAAAGAGGTTATCTAGTAGGTACACCAGAATATCCCTTTTACTTACACAATACAATGCAATACCCATGCAAAATACGAAAAGGAAAATAAAATAAGACACAAGGGCCATTAATTGTTATTCTATGTCTATTTCTGCCACAAATATTATCATTTTTTGCATTTCTTATACATTCCAAGATAGGATTTCTAAGTGGTGGTGGTGGTGGTAGTAGTAGTACTTACATTGTGAGAGTAGTAAGCAAGTTCAAAATAAATAATTTAATTCACAAATAAAAAGTAAAATTCCCACATGAAAGATTTAACCTTATTTATTATTTGGGGGGGGGGGGGAATTGGTTTAAAATACATATTTTTAAAATATTAATTTTTTTATCAAAAAAATAAAAAATTTTAAAACATTTCCATTCACTTTT
>Ga0123352_10012968_pt1 | contig 13208 bp, 6 predicted proteins | sample TergutLab28metaG_FD_89700 | JGI IMG/M metagenome (GOLD analysis project Ga0123352, IMG submission 89700) | Labiotermes labralis P1 segment gut microbial communities from Petit-Saut dam, French Guiana - Lab288 P1 | ecosystem: Host-associated > Arthropoda: Insects > Digestive system > Gut ... | reverse complement strand
GATGATACCAGAGGCTGTGTAATGCAATTTTGACCTCCTAATGATGAGCACATGTGCTCGAAACATGTAGAGGCATGAAATAAAACTTATTGTGAAACAAATTTTGTGCATCAAGTTGGTTAACTACTACGATAAATTAGAGCTGTTAGTTGTGTGACGCACATGATATGTATCTTATGAAGAACAAACTTCAAATAATAAACACTGCAGCCTACCAAGTGCTTTGGCATTAATGGAGAAACATATTTCTTTTGACCTTTTGACCTTTCGCGCCAGATGGGGAAGAGATGTCAGTATCACACTATGGAATCTTCACATACGGAAAAAAACCTGTGGCTGCCAATGAACAAAGAGAGCGTGGGCACAAATACCTAGCGACAAGTGCAGACATTTAAAACCGATTTTCCTGTTATGAAATCCCTAATTACTAAAGTGTCTGAGCTATCTGATTCTGAAATTGATAAGTACTCCAAGGACAACTCTCAGTCAGTTTGCGTGAGAGAATACTCAGAGCTATTAAGTGCCACGACTGAACTTTTAATTAAGCAAAACTTTAAACAAGCAGCTACCTGGCAAGCAAATTACACCCCAGCAACTAAACAAACGAACAAATTCCATGGTCCAGGAGAATCTCTTGACATCCTGCGCAGGGAATTTGCTTTTGTTATAAGATATGAAGTTACTCAAAAAGAATAACCCAGATTCATAATCTTACAACCTTCGTCTTTTGGACCATTTTAATATTATGCCTCCATAAGCCCAGGCTTTTCTGTCTTATCTTAACATATTCGCAACAAACTTTCTTGTTTTCACTAACCTTTAAAGCGCGCTTACTTTAATATCTACAAAATTAAGGCACTTTCCAAAATGTTCTACCATCAATTAGTTTCACTTATTTTACTTCAATCAGGTAGTTTTAAAATACGATATTCGTAACCAATCACGAAATTTGGCAATTCAAGAATTATTTCTTACAGTTTCACCACTAAAGTCCCCAAATATTTAAAATACAACCTAAATCTTTGGCCCAGGCTTCCATTTGATATACGAACTGCAACAAATTATTAGTTGCACACTGTGGCCCTTCATCAATTTATCTGCCCAAACATTGTTCCAAAGATACGTACCACATAAAGTAAAGTTCACCCTACAACAAGCTAAGAAGGTCCAGAGGGGGGAGTAGAAGTATAACTCTACTCTTTCCTTAACCTCGGCGCTAGATGGGGGTGGGTGGTCAGCGCCACGCCCCGGCCGTTTAACCCCTGGAAAAGACCAGCTACCCATTGTATAGGAGGCTGTGTAGACAGCAGTGTCGGTCTGGATGGGTGCGGAAAATCTCGTCCCTCCCGGTATTCGATCCCCCAACCGTCCAGTCCATAGCGAGTCGCTATACCGACTGAGCTATCCCGGTCGACATAATGATTTTAAAAACTTATCAAATCAAACTAAAATCCAACATGTTTCGATAGCGGACCACCATCATCTTCAGGGAAAATTGATTTCTTTATTAGCTACAACACCGCTATTTTACAATAACGGTATTGTAGCTAATAAAAATTGATTTTTTAACTTTTTCATTAGAACAAATGCTTACGGTCTTATTTAAAGGACCTAACATTTGAAAGAATATGTAATTTCAAATCTTACGTATTGTCTGTCTGGGAGCAAAGCGACCGGTGCATGAAACTGAGCACACACCTCCATTTTGTGGCCGTTTACAATGAACAGAGACTAGTGCCACTCCCTTATATGACTTTTTGGCACCCACAAGGAAAATTTCGCATCTTGTCTTATATTTTTGTTCTTCATATTTTTCCAAAATTAAGCCTTAAAGCCCATTGGTTACTTTAGGAACCATTAAGATTGCTACTAAAAAAATTCTACTTTTTGCCCAGAGAGTGTTTTTTTGTGTCCTGTATAGACCTACGTACAAACTGTGACTATTTTCCTATACAGAATTAATTCACTGATTTTTGTAAAGGAAACGGTAAGTGTGTACTGCCCAGTAGGAAATTAATCTTTAAATATAATCCACGTCAATTTTCAAATTGAAATGGTTAGTGTGCATCCAAATTTCGATTCCTAGAACATTTTTTACTTAGAAAAGTAATTGTGGGGGAAATTTTTATAAAAAAAAAATATCGTGCTGTTTGGAACAGCATGCATAACAATAGTTCAAATTCTCTTAGAAATAAGTTGTGGCCGTTTGAATTCCCCATGTCTATCAGCAGGCTTATCAGTACTGTGAGCTTCGACATCACAACTTATAGCTCGGTAGGCAGGCACGAACATACGTTTAGACAGCAGTTCCTACGAAGCCTAAGTACACGTGTACCAAGCTACAAGCTGCCACATCACCCAAAGTGGAAACGTAAGAAAAGTTTATAAACCCATCCCCCCCCCCCCCATTAAGTTACATATTTTCAAAGAGGTTCTCGTTCTCAGGTTTTTACGGAAGTGTTCATTTTTAGGCGAGTTGGCAAAAGTACGAAAAGCGACTTGTCATATATGTCCGTCTGTCCGTCCGTCCGCATGGAATAACTCGGCTCCCACCGAATGGATTTTCGTAAAAATTTTAAATGTGAGTATTTTTTTTTTAAATCTGTCGAGGCAAACTAAGTGTTTCATTAAAATATGACAAGAATAACAGGTACATTACATGAATACCAATATACATTTTGATCATATCTCGCCCAGTTTTTCTTAGAGTGATAAATGTTTCAGACAAAGTTGTAGAGAAAATCAAAACACACATTTTATGATCAATAACATTTTTTTCCCCCTAAAATCGTGCCGTGTACGACATATCGTGTAAAAATGTGCTAGTGCCAGATATGCCACGGAAGACAATATGACGCACGCGCATAGCATGCTGGAAGCCTAAGCCTATAAACGCACTCTCAGAATATGTAGCATTAATCGCTTTCCTACTGCAAAAATGGTTGCACGAGCGTGTCTCAGTGTTACGACATACGCTCAATGCCTTTCCTGTTATATTTCTTATTCTGAACCTTTTAATACGTTTCTCATTTCAATGCTAACATATGTATCATTTACGTGTCACATATGTTTAAAAAAATCTGGCGACAGATAGCAGCCTTGTACTGTCTTGTTCAGTGTTTATGGACAGCGACAACATTTCACACTGGTATGAAATAATTACGAGATAAGTTTCAAGTGATGACACACAAGTCCCGGATCGTGCTGAAAGGATTAAATAAAACAGACTTAGATGCAGAATTTTAGAATGCTTATTACTAAAGCTAGTAGGTACGTTTTAAAGAGTACCCATGCTTTTCCCAAGGTAATATTCGTACTTCCCAAATTACATGACTGATTTGAATGTAACGTGGCAAGTGTTTGTCGAGTAATTCTGATTTTGGGCAATCTCAGTTGAATGAAACGGCCTAATTCATGTTTTAGTAAACTTTTGTAATCTTTTGATGTATCTTGATATAACCTGATATACGTCACATCAACAAAGAGTAAGTTTTACTCATTCCAGTGAGGGTGATGCATACCTCGATTGACGTGTTAGGCTTGTATTTCCTTGATATGAAAGAATCCCTGAGGATGGCACCCCGGTGCCGGAACATATACGGGATTAATAATTGCCATAAATTGTATTTTATTAAGTGCATGTGTTGGTTGATATGTTAATTAAGTTTTTAATCACTTTGAGGGTGAGGTTTTTCTAAGTGTCCAAATAACACTTTTGTGAGAATACATTCCATTAATATGGAAGATAGTTTTCTTGAAAAAAAAAAAGTTTGGATCCATAACATCTAAACATTGTACCTTAAATTATATTTGGAAATTTCTCATTGATTTAGAGAAAATTATTACTATGACACAAATAAACAGCATCAGCGCCACCAAAACTGTCCAAGCGCCTTTGACCGTGCTGCTCTCTACCGCGTGTTTGCTCGAATTACAACGCCCCACATGTACAGAGGCAGCACGCGAGTACTTCGTAAATGACTCCAAGTGCCACCGTCTTTTGTTTTGACGCAAACAGGGGGCTGGAACACTGGAGCATTCCAGGCTCAAAACAATCTGGACGGTAAGAAGTAATGGCGATACACAGATTTATTCAGTTTATGGCAAAAAAAAAAGGGAAAAGAAAGCATTAAAGAAAGAGCTAAGGAACATTACATGAATAGATCACAGAAAAATTATAGAGTCTTAGAGATACGACGCTGTATGATTCGCTAGAAAAATTCCAGCACGTTAAAAGAACCTGAGAGTATCCTGTAGATGGTGGTAAAACGTTTCTCCGAAATGTCAGCACACAATTGAACAGATACATGGCACCACATCCCACGATAATTGTAATCAGTACAGCTGTGAAAAACTAAAATTACGCAGAGCGCATGGAACTTTAATAGGGATAAATGGATGTTAGGAATACATTTTACGGGTTTACTTAGTTGAAGGACTCCTGAAGTAGAAATGGGTTACAATTTGTCGCCATATCGAAGTCATAACTTTGAAGAGTATTCGGTGGTTACATACAAATAAAGTACTGGTACAACTATCTCAGTAATTAACCAACTTGATACACAAAATTTTTGTTTTACAATAAGTTTATTTTATGCCTCTACATGTTTCGAGCATTATGTGCTCGTCATCAGGGGGTTAAAATTGCATTACACAGCCTCTGGTATCATCACACTGAAACAAGTGAGTGGTCTAAAATTACTAAAATAAAATTCTGTAAATATGAGCAAATAGTAGTAAAATTTATGTGTGAATTTTTCGGGTGTGATTTCACACATAAACTTTACTACTATTTGCTCATATTTATAGAATTGTATTTTAGTAATTTTAGATCACTCACTTGTTTCAGTGTTATGATACCAGAGACTGTGTAATGCAATTTTGACCTCCTGATGATGAGCACATAGTGCTCGAAACATGTAGAGGCATAAAATAAACTTATTTTAAAACAAAAATTTTGTGCATCAAGTTGGTTAATTACTGAGATAAATATACTGAGATGCACGGTCAGCAAAACGTCAAAAAAATACTGGTATAACGTCTACTCTGGAAACTTTTCGAACCACTGGTCACAGAGACTGGCCAACAAGTCTAAGTCATTGTAGCTACTGTTCATTCGCTATCTTTGTTGTACGCTATGAGACACCTGTGTACAAAAACGGTTCAAGTGCCATTGGAGTGCTTGGCTTGTCGACTGTGAAATGTTAACTGTACAAGAACAGTGCAAGTTAATCTACTTTGTACGTGTTTGTCCTTGATCTGCCTTCCGTACAGTTAAATGGTAATGTCAAAATGATTAATTGTAGCTGTACAATATAACTTTCTATTATCCATAATTAGCTGTTGGAACAAATACAACAGAAAATCTGTTGTTTGTGGTGTCATGAGTGTTAAAGATAAATCTGTAATATTACAACCCGAGGGTGCATTACCATTAACGTCTTAGGACACGTTCATGAGCTAATTTATTTACATTCCATTCTCACGATATGCTTACCTAAGATCAGCATTAATATTATCCTTGCATCTAATTCTCAATTTCTGGGTTGGTCATTTTCCAACAGATTCAACCACTTCGATACTATGCAATTTTAAATTGCCTATAACAATAGGTGACTTGCATGAATTAGTAACTTGCTACTTTTTAAAACCCCCATCTGTCAAATTTATATAAAAATTGTATTTCCGAACTCTTCGTATTCGATATTTATAATTTAATGTTCTCTCAATATAAGACACTTCGTTTCATGACCACACAAAATAACAGTCAGAATTATTGACTTTTATTTGTAGAGAATGTTCAGAACGTAAGGAAGTGTTGCTGTTATGTTACTCATGCAACAAATCAAATACCTAAAGCTTGCAAATACCTCTATAATTCCACACATTCATGACGGCACCCTTTCAAAAGCTAAGAGTATTTAACGTGGTTGAAAATTCTCCGTATTGTAATGCGAAAGCTGGTTACCGTTATCAGTAGAAACTTCCTACAAGCCTTATAAATTCAGTCAACAACAAATCTTATTTCTTAAAGAACCACTTCAATAACACAGTCCCATCTAAACGTAGTTCTTCCTAGTTTTTTTCTTTCCTTCAGACTTTTCGACCAAAGTAATTTGTATCCTGGCATCTTACTCTGTAGAAGCTGAAGTAATATTACACTTAGATTTATGAACTCATTATCCTCTAGTGGCTCATGTGGTAATGGAAGTGCCAGACAATTAGCGAATGTGAAAGTAACCGTACCATTTTAGTAACAAAACCTGATCAACAGACTTTGTTTTAGTAATAACTTACTAATAGCTCACTCGTAAGGAAAGCCTTCATAGCATTTTAATAATCAGAGAAACACTTCTATGGGCGGGATCCAATTTAGCTATTTGTCTTTAAATCCTACCAGTTAATTTCTACACCTCATGCAGTCAGTTAACAACCTAGTCTTATTATTATACTCATTCTATTTACCGGAGTTATTAGGCAAATCTCAGTTTTGCAATGACACATACATAACCTGCTGAATTTCTCGAGAGTCTGTTGTTTTTTAAGTTAGAGTGTAGTTTGACTGTCAGTACATGTGCGGTGGCGCAAAGGTCACTTGCCACAAGACGAAACATGTCAAACATCTAGTGCCTTGTGACGTCTGCGCTACTCTGTATAATGTGCTAGTAAGCATCTTCAAGGGACAGAGCTTCCTATAAATCATAATATATCCTGTTAGAAGTGCTAACCGGATTTTTATGTATTGTTTAAAGGAGCTTAGTCCTTTAGAGCAGTCCAATAACACTCAATTAATTAATTAATTACATTTCGTTCATAGCAAGATCTATCATAAGAACTGCTGCCACCAAGTACAGCGACCTCCCACTCTAAGGCACATAAGATATTTGGCTCTAGAAAATCTCGTATTTTGATAACAAATCCACTTTCCTTGCGGTTTCTTCCGGTGGCAGCAGACATATCAGCCTGGGTTTATCCAAAATCTCAGAATTTTCACTGTCAGTGTGAATACATTTGAGACACCCTGTATGATAAAAAATTTCAAGGCTCTAAAGAATCGTAGTGTCCATACGATGGCTGAAATCAGCATAAAGAAATTTACTCCGCGCCACACACACACACACACACACACACACACCTAACCAGGAATTACATACGCGGCCACATTTACCAAGATTTTATCATTAGGACACATTACTATATCGTATTTTATGTTTTGTTGACCGTGCATCCTTGTATAATCTTTTTCAAATGAAGCCAACTAGATGCACACTACTTCTTAGTATATTTATTTCAACTTCTCTACATGTTTCGGGCAACTATGTGCCCATCATCACGAGAACTTATTGTATCTATGCGACACTTTTATTTTTCGTCCTGTATGGGTGGCTGTCTGGTCTGCTGGTTGGGATGAGACTCATGTCTCATCCCAACCAGCAGACCAGAACGAAAAGTACCAGTGTCACATAGATACAATAAGTTCTCTTGATGATGGTCACACAGTTGCCCGAAACATGTAGAGAAGTTGTAATAAATATACTAAGAAGTAGTGTGCACCTAGTTGGCTTCATTTGAAAAAGATTGCTGTACCTTATTTTATCATTTTAATAATTCATAACTTTCGATAACACAACTTGCAAAGTCCCAGAAGATGGTGTATTAACATCGAAACATGTCGGAGTAACTTAATTTAATATAAATTTTCACTATTTATTTATGCGTATGTTAGTATAAAATAAAAAAAAATTTAAAAATATGCAGGTATTTGTGGGCTTGACCGGACAGAAACAGATATGTAATTAAAAAAAAGAACAGTGAGAGAAAAAGGATTTGGGCACAGAAAACATAAAAATTTTGCGGTGATATTGACATATTTAAAGGGAAGTTTAGGTAGATGGAAAAGTAAATAGTTCACTATAGATAAACTGGAAAATGTTGAGAGGTCGTTGAAATAAACATAAAATCATGGAACGTGAAAAGGTTACAGAACAAGATAGGGACCTGAAATATTGTAATCGGTATAGAGATTAGGTACAGGCTCGAGGGTCCGGGGTTTAAGTCCTGGGACAGGCAAGAGATTTGTTGTACTCCACAACCGCCCAGACAGGCTCTGGAGCCCACCCAGCCCGCTGTAAAGTAGGTAGCGGCGTTCTTTCCCGGCAGTAGAGAAGATGGGGCGTGAATTTAATAACTCATCTCTCTCCAGAGCCGAGATTAAGAATGAGTGGAGCTATACCTCTACTCAACCTATACGCCTGCGTGGTGTGGGAGGGACAATTTCAACTTTACCTTCATGGAGGATGAGAATGTAAAATCTACGGATCTGTTTATTTGCACTCTAAAGATGGTGTCAATAGCATGCCTTATATTTTATATTTTGCAGGAATGTGTCGATAGGACATGGAAGGCAGTAACAGTGATCTACTTTTAGGTACCATCCTTGTATTTGCCTGTGGAGTCTAAGAGCAAGCACAAAGACATTAGTCACGAGACTAAAAATCTCAATACAAATTCTAACCAATATCTAATGAATAAAGTTCGGGTTATCACTTCAGCCATGTTGCCCAATAAAGGTAAGGTTTCCCCGTTACAGGCCCGGTGTGGCCCAGAGGTTGGGTAGAGGTATAGCTCTACCCTTCCATGACCGCGGCACTAGAAGAGGGTGAGTAGCCAGCAGCACGCCCCGGCCGCACTTAACCCCCAAGGAAAGACCCGGTACCCATTTTACAGGAAACTAGGTGGGCCCCAGGGCCGGTCTCTACGGACGGAAAATCTCGTCCCCACCGGGATTCGATCCCGGACCGTCCAGCCTGTAGTCAGTCGCTATACCGACTGAGCTACCCAGCCCACACCATGTTGCCCAGTATCATACAAAAATGAAGAAAATCTCTAAAGAAGATGGATGATAAGAAAACTTATAAAAGCTTTTGGGGAAATAAATTTGAAGAGAGGGAAATGGAAGGATCGGCAGATAAGACGTACGAGAATGCATAACCTATAAACTGTAAACCCTAGAATATAAGACAACAAATAAACTAGAAATGAAGACAGGTGACTTTATGGAAGGTAATTCTGTTCTGAATCAAGAATTACCTTGAACATATCATCACTGCATAACGTATTTTATAATTGTAATAAATAGGTTTGGTAACTTTGCATCCTATCCTTCACCCACGATATAATTTAGCATCTATAGAACGTTTCGAACTAATTTACGGCTTCCTCACATAAGTACATATAAAGAACGCTGTTAACGCCCCACTACGGCAAGCCAATCCTTAAAATGCTACTCATATTAGTGTCCAATTACTGGTTATAACTTGAAACGGGGGAGGGGCAAACCCGTACACACAGGACATATTGTGATTAATGTTTTATTTAAGAAGATCATAATACTGTTTCGGTACTAAGTTTAAGACTTTGTAAGTGCCTTTTCTAAGTGTTCACGTTACAAGAAAATTCTCACCAACATTTGGAAGCATTTATTTCCCCGTCGTCCGACCCAACTGTAAGCTCGTTAATTTCACTGCCCTGATAATGCTGGTCGACATTATGAATGATGAATTGTCTCTCTATAAAATATCTTAAACTGCCCAGTGAGGTCAATCACCCATCCCTCCGCTCAGATAAGACAGAAGCTTAATATTTCATAATAATGCTATGACGGACGGCTAAAATATTCACACTGCCATCTGGTGGTACTATGTTGTACTTTACGCTCCATGCTCAACTGTTGCTTCGGATTCAGCTTGTATTTCGCAAAGAATACCCCCAGTCTTTTGTATTACATGCACGATGCCCAAATGTTTCCTCGACCTTAGCGCGTATCTCACTTAATGTATCTAATCTATATAATTTAATATTCAAGGCTCAGTTATAAAATATCCCATGAAGTGTATATTCAATTCCTGTCCACATAGGTGCCAATAAAGTATTGTGTCATCGAGTTTTTATTTTCTGTATTTAGAGTATCAATATCGGGTACAGGAAGAAGTGGAGACCATAAATTTAGCAAGTCCTGTTCAGTTCATAGCCCTGAAGAAAATGATTTAGAAAATTCCGTGCAGATGAAAGAGAGTGCGGAGGAGAGCACCGTCTTGTAGTTAGACAGATGGAGGCAGCATTTCCTGTACCTGTGGTACCCCAGAAGTGCGCACAATAGCCATGTTCGTACATTTATGGAATGGAATAAATCTGGAAAATGATATCTGCCTGCAGTGGCTGCATGAGAATTCCATTATTTAAACATGTATTAAGAAGGACAGAACTGTGGATAAGTAGCGTAATAATTTAGAAATATATGGCGCCTGTTTTTTACTTCAGAATAAGGAAAGTAATCTCCGAAGTACTGCAAAGAATAAAGAATTTAATCTTTTTCGGATGAAGCCAACTAGGTGCACATTACTTCTTAGTATATTTATTTCAACTTCTGTACATGTTTCGGGCAACTATGTGCCCATTATCAGGAGAACTTACTGTATCTATGCGACACTGGTATTTTTCGTTCTGTATGGGTGGCTGTCTGGTGTGCTGGTTGGGATGAGACTCCTGTCTCATTTCAACCAGCAGACCAGGCAACCACTCATACAGAACGAAAAATACCAGTATCGCATAGACATAGTAAGATCTCCCGATGATGGGCACATAGTTGCCCAAAACATGTACAGAAGTTGAAATAAATACACTAAAAAGTAGTGTGCACCCAGTTCGCTTCATTTCAAAAAGATTAAACAGAGATGTACTGTCAACAAAACCATTTAAACCCGAAATTTATGGAATTTTTAATTTATTTATAATATTTATTCCTACGGCGTATAGAAACAAACTCTTATGGCTACAAACAAAAATCTGCTTTTGTTTTAAACACACGACCGTTGTACAATCTGAAAACTAATAAATACAATGTGTGAGTGGAGTTTCAGTCCCACTAATGCTAAAGTAGGAGACATATACAGAGCAACCACTGAACTAAATGATTCACAATTTGTAAAGGAGTTACCTAAAGTGCACTGACTTTAGAATGAATGACTCTGAATGTTAACTGTTGTCTGTAACCTGCAAGATCCTATTCAAGCATGCAATTCTCCTATTCATCTTGACTCTCGTGCTGTATGGAAAACCTTAACGGAATAACGGAAAGACTAATTTGAACTTCAAGGATGTCTCGCAATGCGGATGAGTCATTATGTCTTGATTGTTTTCCGATCAGCCAATTTTTTATTATCGAGTTGTGAACTCTGGTAGTCCGGACAGCAGACCGCCAGCTCCATAACTGCATCGTTACTGCATTAGACACTTTCCACCCTCCGAGTTTCATTTAAGGCACACAAAGTTCCGGAATTTCAGAAACCTGTAAGATGATCATTGGAAAAATTCATCATTAGGAGAGCTGCAATTTCCTGCGACAAATGATACAAGAAATCAGTCACTATACTGGCAATCACGTGACGAAGAAAACAGAGAAAAAGGTCAAAGCATTGTGTAACTCACATTACATATAAATTTCTCATAAAACCCATTACGACTAACGCAGATGTAGTGTAAATATAGAGTTTCATAAATAAATGATTTAAAAAAACAGTCCTTATCAAAAGTGTGACAAATGTAGGCCTATGTTGATGGTCTTCTAAAATGCGATGATATTTTGGTTTCGTATTAGGCTTACAACGGAACGACTCCAAAAAACTTAAAAGGCATTAAATCTGTGATGAACAAAGCCTCACATTAAATTATAACTTTTGTCGATAAGTCAGTAATATAATTTTCTATCGTCACAATCTTAGTCCGTCTACAACCAGCGGTAGATATTCGTGCTAGCAACAGTAGCGTCATCTCGCGGCCAGTTCGCAAACTATCTGATCTCACACTTTTGTCTAGAAACTTGCAGGTTTGACACATTTACGCAACTATATTTCTGGCTGTTATTACGAATATGAGATTCGTTATTGTCGTCGCAAAAAAGATGAAGCAGACATTTCATCTTTAGAGGCACGGATTAATAAACCTAGAAATTAAAGCGAAGGAAATTAAAACGTGTTCTTTGTAAAGGACTGAACAAGGAAGCCTATATGCAGAATGTATGACAAAAATGGGCGAAAAGTAAAATTTATATGAAATTTATCAGGATAGAATTCAAGTATACAGAACAGGTGGGTGAGGTACGTAAAGATGGTAATTACAACAGTAATGGTGAGAAATACAGGTTCAGTGTGTGTAGTGGATACTAGTGTACTTATAATAAAACCAATGAGATGCACTAAATTCTCAAATTTATTTTGGAATAACACTCTACATGTTTCGGACAGTTCCTCTGTCCATCATCAGGAGTTTTTCACTCTAAGCGCAGCAACGATATATGTCATACAGGTTTCCTGACTGCTTGCGAATAAGCTGTCAGCAAACTTGTATGACATGTACCGTTGCTGTGTGTACAGTTCTAAACTGCTGATGATGGACAGAGGAACTGTTTGAAACATGTAGAGTTTTATTCCAAAAATAAATTTGAGAAATTTGTGCATCTAGTTGGTTTTATTATAATAACATATCACGAATCGCGGTCCTCTGAATGTCAAATTGGATACCAGTGTCTCACACTAAGAATCCTAAATGTGTAATTTGTAAATGTATTCCAGAAGGATAGCTTTTAAGTTCTTAAGCTCGTAACGGGCTGACGCGCGAAGGAAGAAGAAAAGGGAACTGTGTTCAAAACAGCACTTAATAAGGCATAGTCCTTTTCCTGGAACATAAATCAAATATGCAGTTAAAAATATGAGGCAAGAATAATGCATTATCTTGCTCTCATTATTCTTGAAATTGGGCTGGTAATACAGCGTGCTGTTTCAGAGTTTTCTGAAAATCAAGTTTTGGTTAATTTCAGTCCTGAATTAAAGAAAAAAAGTACATAAATGAAAGCCGACTAAAAATCATTATTAGACGAGGTAAAGTTAAGATTACAGAGGGTGGGTGAATGCTTTTGAAATCGGTAATAGGTTCGCTTGCATCTTTCCTCCTCCCCACTCCAATCAGCGCATTCGAAACAGCGTAACGGGTTACGCTTCATCGGTTCTCCCCAACTATTATAACACGTAGACAATGCTTGAGGCGGATTGCTCCCCCCCCCCCCCCCCCACCCCAATTCCGTAGTCCTAGTGAGTGCCCCATCCCCGCACCCCCCTCCCAAAAGTTTCAAAAAAACACGTTAAACACCAAAG